>WLWD01003863.1_pt1 | contig 33268 bp, 13 predicted proteins | sample 6712731 | NCBI WGS metagenome assembly WLWD01 (sample SAMN12718690, study PRJNA576275) | sponge metagenome | isolation source: marine sponge | host: Mycale hentscheli | place: New Zealand: South Island, Marlborough, Capsize Point | collected 2014-11-01
CCCCCCCCCCCACACACACACACACACACTCTGTATCAAACCCAACATACGTACATACATATACATGTAATACACATTCATACAGACATGAACATAAGCTTTCACTCATTCCTTCATTCCGCAACCAGACCTTGGAGGGACTTCAGTCAGACTTTTAGCCAGTACATGCTCCAATAGAGATTCTTCAAGATCATCCACCTCATCTTCAGACTGTTCTATGGTGATAATATCCTTGTTGCTAGAGCCACTTTCTTGGGTGAGATATTCCTCTCCTTCAGGAATGCAAATTGTTTCAGATTGATCAAGCCTTATTTTTGGCAAATAAGTGTCATCTTCGTCACTCTGATACAAATCCTCCTCCTGAGAATAGTCCCTCTCCAATCTGTTTATAATACCACACATAAGCAGCATTTATATAATATATGTTAAAGTAGTGGAATGTTTACCTTTCACTGCATGTAATTAGATGATCTGCTAGGTCCGTAACTGGAAACTCTACTTGACAATTTAAACACTCTTCAAAAGGCTACAACATTGGAAGAAAACAGATATTACATAATGCATACATTAATTGGATGGCATTACCCCAGCTGGAAGCTTCATAATAGCTGTAAGATCCAGATCTTTTTGCAGTGGCAAAATATACGTTCGGGCATTACCAACTCTGTCACGTAAAATTCTGGGAGAAGTCAAACAGAGTGGTGAAAGTGGTTCTAAAAGCCGACTATTGCCTTTGCACTTAGCAAACATGAAGCCACCACCATCTTTTAGTTTACAAAATTCTTGACATAAGATGTCACGAAAATCTTCTCCATTAATATCAATATCAGGGATAATAATTTTCTTTTCTCCTAGCCCCGCCTCTAAAAGAGCATCCTTTTCCCTGTCCGTAGTGGGAATAGATTCTTGGTCAATCTTGCTCAAGCATACGAATCTGTGTGTGTATGAAATACATTTTTTGGCTTTTTTTTTCACATTACTTCGTGAATCACATTCTTTTCTTTTTAAATTGAAAAATGATTGACTAAAACCAACTCCAGCTTCCTTCTTCTTGGTTTGAAATCCTCTCCAGCCTTTAGGATGAGTGAGATCAGCGCGAACTTTATGGAGCATGTCAAGTACAGAGGTGCATTTCTCTTGAACAATACTACCGTCTAGAATTATAAATATTAACGGAATAAAACATAGTACAAAGATATGGAGGGGATTTTAAATTATATACATATGTATTATATATAATATAAGCAAGGGCGGCTGTTGGCCACGGGCTCCCCAGATTCTGCATGCATAGTAAATCAATTTCAGCATTTTTAGTTTAATCTTTATCAATACCACCAATAAGTATCCTTAATATTCCTGGGTTACTAAAATAAAAAAAGGTTGAAAACTGAAAGGTGGTTATAGCTAAATGTCCAGAAAAAAAAAGTTATCTTGGTTATTCCTTACCCCACACCCCCTTGCCTCTCCCCTTTCACTAAAGTGACAATGTAGATGTGGTATGTATAACCTTGTGAAAATGACTATCACTTTGTTTTCGGTACAACTTTGCTGGCTCTAGGAGAGCATTACATGACTATGAATGTGACTATTGATATTTAGTTCCCGTTGCTATATTGTTACTAGGTGTACTAAACTTGGTAAGTGTGCACTATTTTTTGCCTTTAGGTATATGAACTGTGCATACTAACCACCCTTGGGGTATTGCTATTTTTGAGTTTTAGTTTAATACAATAGGCTGGATAAAGCAGAGCCGACCTATATGGGACCAGCCCGCCTAGTTGGGATAACTCTCCCCTGACAACTCTCCAGCTGACGCTCATACCATTTACCACCGCCCAGGGTAGGGTTAGATCCAGCTACAATGCTAAAGTAGGTGTGCTTCAATTTAATTTTAATTGAATTTTAATTTTGGGAAAACACAGAATAATTCGCTTGACACCGCCATTTCTGCGAAAATGCTGATAAACAAAGTTGCTAGTGGAAACTGGGCATGGGTAAACGGGATCTAAAATAGTTAGAGCATGCCCTTAGGTACTGGTGAATTTAGTGCACTAAATCCACCAGTACCTAAGCGCTTATGCTCTAACTATTACGTAGTGCATTGTCAGGACTGCTAATGAATTAATTAATTACTCCCAGTGTATATAATCGTAATATGAAATACTGCTGGGGGATAGTGAACCAGATGGCTTAAAGCATGTAGTGCTTCACCAACCCAGGTGACTGCATCCATGATGTAATGTCTGTAGAGTCACTTCAAGCTTATGCCATTTATTCTAGCAGGTAAGTGGACGTCATCCAGCTGCTTCAAACTAACCATTAGAAGAATTGTTTTGTTCCTGATCTTCCGAAACAGCACTAACATCAATAGTAGATAAAACACGAATAGCTTCTTTAGCCTTCTCCATTTGATCTGGAGGGATACACGCTCTTTCCTTACGAGAGGACATCACAGAGAGTACTTTGCGCTAGTTTCCCGTTTCAAAATTCAATAATTTCGCAGAGTACTTTGCGCTAGTTTCCCGTTTCAAAATTCAATAATTTCGCCCCCGCCCCCCCCCCCCCCCCCTACACCAGCGCCCTTCTGCAGATAATTTAGGTGCAGTGCAAGGGCGACTATAGGAGTGCGAAGACGACAATCGAAGTGCAAGGACGACAATCGAAGAGTGCAAGAACGGTATCTGAGTACCTTGTAATCTATAATCGAGCATCGCGTGAACGATAATCGAGCATCGGGTGAACGATAATCGAGCATTGAGTGAACGGTAATCGAGAATCAGCAACTGGGAATCAACAATTTGATTATTGTCGCATTTGGTATTCCATATACGGGAACGCGTAACTTTTCTCGTATGAAGGTCTTTACCCGAAGGACCGTTTGGCCTATCAAGCTTCCGCCCGCTGCGCACAAGTTAAGGCCCCGCGGCTAGAGTGAGAGAGACGACGGTATGCAATGACCGTATGGCAGGTCCTCCCACAGCTACAAGCCACTAGGCAAATCAGAACATACAACTTACAACACTTATGTGAGAATGAGCATGACTACTATGGAACGCCGTTTGCGACAAAAATATGCACCCAGCCGCTTGTCTCCAATCGATTTCCAAAAATCGATATAAAACGCCGTTTGCGTCAAAAAAAAAAACATATTTAAATCGATTTTCAAAAATCGAAATTCAAAAATCGATTTTCAAAAATCGAAATTCAAAAATTGACCAAGTATTTCAATGGCTTCCTTAGCCTGACAGCAGCAGACAACTTCTCAGCCATTTTGGTTTACCTTTACAACGCTCTTTACCAGTTTTGGAGTAAAAATAGTTACTCCCATGTTTTAGGATAAAATCGATCCCTGAAAAAAATTTTTAATTTGATTTTCAAAAATCGTCTTTTTTAAATTCAATTTTCGAATTTAAAAAAATCGATTTTTGAATTTCGATTTTTGAAAATCGATTTTTGAAAATCGATTTAAATATTTTTTTTTTTTGACGCAAACGGCGTTTTATATCGATTTTTGGAAATCGATTGGAGACAAGCGGCTGGGTGCATATTTTTGTCGCAAACGGCGTTCCATACTACCCATGCTACCAGTGCTACCTATGCTACCTGTGCTACCTATGCTACCTGTGCTACCTATGCTACCCATGCTACCTAGTATGCTACCAGTGCTACCAGTGCTACCAGTGCTACCAGTGCTACCTGTGCTACCTATGCTACCAATGCTACCTATGCTACCAGTGCTACCTGTGCTACCAGTGCTACCAGTTCTACCTATGCTACCAATGCTACCTATGCTACCAGTGCTACCCATGCTACCAGTGCTACCTATGCTACCTGTGCTACCTATGCTACCAGTGCTACCTATGCCACCAGTGCTACCAGTGCTACCAGTGCTACCTATGCTACCAGTTCTACCTGTGCTACCAGTGCTACCTATGCTACCAGTGCTACCTGTGCTACCAGTGCTACCACTGCTACCAGTGCTACCTATGCAACCTATGCTACCAGTGCTACCTATGATACCAGTGCTACCAGTGCTACCTATGCTACCAGTGCTACCTAATATGCTGCCAGTGCTACCTGTGCTACCAGTGCTACCTATGCAACCAGTGCTACCTATGCTACCATTGCTACCTATGCTACCTGTGCTACCTATGCTACCAGTGCTACCTATGCTACCAGTGCTACCTATGCTGCAAGTGCTACCAGTATTACCTATGCTACCAGTGCTACCTATGCTACCAGTGCTACCTATGCTACCAGCTACCTATGCTACCATTGCTACCTATGCTACCTATACTACCTGTGCTACCTATGCTACCAGTGCTACCTATGCTACCAGCAACCTATGCTACCATTGCTACCTATGCTACCTATACTATCTGTGCTACCTATGCTACCAGTGCTACCTATGCTACAGTGCTACCAGTGCTACCTATGCTACCAGTGCTACCAGTGCTACCTATGCTACCAGTGCTACCAGTGCTACCAGTGCTACCTATGCTACCAGTGCTACCTATGCTACCAGTGCTACTTATGCTACCAGTGCTACATGCTACCAGTGCTACCTATGCTACCAGTGCTACCTGTGCTACCAGTGCTACCAGTGCTACCTATGCTACCAGTACTACCTATGCTACCTATACTACCAGTGCTACCCATGCTACCAGTGCTACCTATGCTACCTGTGCTACCGATGCTACCAGTGCTACCTATGCTACCAGTGCTACCTGTGCTACCAGTGCTAGCGTAAGTGGCCATATATCGACCAGTACCTGTTATCGACCTGTTTCGACCTAATTATCGACTTACCTAGATTACGGACGTGTCACTATAATATCCGGGAATTACTCGTAGTAGGCGGAGTACAGGCAGTAGTTCACGGAGACTTGGAAATTGTAAAATGCTGGTGTCTTTAGTTTCTTTTTGTTTTATTTACGGTTGCTTCTCGGTTGCTTGCTTGAGTTTTTAACTTCACAGGTAAGCTGTGGAAAATGCCACGATGCTTAATTGTTATCCTTTGACCTTTTTTTCAGTGAAGTGAATGCCGCGCGGAAAAAAAAGAAGGAAAACAGCTGCTGCTGAATCGCCACCTCTACCCAAGAAGAGGAAACAATGGAGTAACAAAAGCATGGTCTTGGCCATGGAAGCGGTCAAAGCAGGCAGATTTGGTGTTAATGAAGCTGCTCGGATGTATGGCCTTCCTAGCAGTACCCTTAAGGATCGATTGGGAGGGAGGGTGGTACATGGAACAAACCCTGGACGAAGGCCATTTTTAACACAAGAAGAAGAGAAGTGTCTCACTGACCATTTGGTTCATATAGCTCAGCTAGGATATGGCAAGACCAGAAGGCAAGTGCTTAACATAGTTGAAATTGTAGCCAGAGAGAAAGGCATTATGCCGCAAGACCACAAGAGATTGTCCAGTGGGTGGTTTAGAAGGTTCATGGAGCGTAATCCAACACTGTCACTTCGGCGTGGAGACGCAACGGCTCATGTTCGAATGGATTGTACTAACTCTGCTGCACTGAAAAAATATTTCGACCTCCTCGAGAAGTGTGTTGCAAAAGTAAGAAGCCCAGCGCAAATATACAACATGGACGAAAGTGGGATTCCCCTTGACCCTCGTCCCCCTAATATAATTACAAAATCTGGGCAGAAAAAGGTTCGATACAGGGTATCAGGCAAAAAAGAGCAAATAACTGTTATTGGTTGTGTTAATGCCATAGGGAATTCCATTCCACCTATGGTTATTTTTGAAGGGAAGTATTTAAATCATCTTTGGACTCAGAATGAAGTGCCAGGAACTTATTACGGAATGTCTGGCAAAGGGTGGACAGATCAAGAACTTTTTCGCAGCTGGCTAAAAAATCATTTCCTACGGTATGTAGTTCCAGGACGGCCAATAATTTTACTTCTGGACGGTCACAGCTCTCACTATGAGCCTGTAAGCATTGAGATTGCACAGAAAGAGAACATTATTCTATTTTGTCTCCCACCACATACTTCCCATGAATCACAGCCCCTTGACTGCTCAGTTTTTGGATCTTTGAAGCGTCACTGGTCAGATTCTTGTCATTACCATCAACAGACAAATCCCGGTGTTGTTATTAATAAATACAACTTTAATTTGTAGCTGACCCCAATATATTACTGTAACAATATAACTTTGTCATTATTGTAGGTGTTCTCTGTTGCATGGATGCGAGCACTAACGCCGTCCAATATTGTGGCTGGATTTAGAAAGTGTGGTGTGCACCCCTTCAATCGTAATACAATTATGAATCTTGACCCTGTTGACACCGATTCATCTGATGGCACTTCACCGACCAGTAACAATTCCACCACCAACTCTGCTGATGGCATTGGGGCCACTGTTGCCAAATCCCCTCCTGTCAATGCTATAGTCTCCAGATCAACATCACCTGCTGTTGTCGCAAAATTTCCTGTGACCACTAACACTGATTCAGATATTGTATTCCCTCCAGAGAAACTTGAGCTTTTTGAGAGACGTTACAAAGAAGGGTACGATATTCCAGACGCTGAATATGAGGCTTGGTTGACAATGGCCCATCCACAGGCTGGAATGACTAGCATTGCTGACACTTTTCAAGATGTGCCTACTCTAAACCCGGTCAGTGAAAGCGATGATGAAATATTAGCATATGAGACACCTGTGAGTTCTCCTGAGATGTTTTCGACTCCTGTTTCACCTTCACATGTACCATTAAGTGCCGACGACAATGATGCACAGTCACAAACATTGGAAGTGCCACTTTCACATCAAACTCCAGCTCCAGATAATATCGTCACAGAAGTCGCCTCAGATGCATCTGCCTCAGAAGCGTCTGCCTCTCATGCATCTTCTTCTGGTAGTGCCACACCTTCTCAGGGTAACTCCTTTACAACAACCAAAGTCAGTCCACTCGCGAAATATCTAACACTGCCAGATGCCACACCAAAATCTCGAACAAGGACGCCAGAGACAACCAAGATGAGAGCTATGACTGGAGCTCGTGTATTAACCAGTACTGAATGTTTTGCCATTATCAAAGAGCAGGAACAGAAAAAGAAGCAGAAAGAGGAAGAAAAGATTAGGAGAAAAAAAGAACGAGAAGAGAAAAAACAGCAGAGACTAGAAGAGCAACAAAAAAAGACTGAACAGAAGGCTAAGAGAGTGAAAGAAATGGAGCGTAAGGCAGAAGAAAAGCTAAGAGAAAAGGAAAGGAAAAGAGTTGAGAAAGAACAGAAACAGAAGGAGAAGGCAGAACAGAGGGGGAAACCCAAGAATGCAGAGAGTGGCAATCACAAACGAACCCTCCGCTCAAGGTGTGTTCAAGATCATTCAACTAGGCTGGATGATGTGATTGAATCTAACAAGTGCTGTGTATGCTATGAAGAGTATGAAGAAGAAGAAGAAATGGAGTGGGTGCAGTGTCCATGTTCCTGCTGGCTACATGAAGAATGCATCATTGAGACTCGTGTCGATACTTTCGGAAAAGAATTGCTATGTCATCACTGTGTTTAAAAATAATAAAAAAATCAAAAAAAAAATCAATAATTTCAATCATGTAGCTATGTCACTCTTCAAAACAATTGTTGTGTCTTCAGTATGTTATATAGCTACAAAAAAAAAAAAAAAAAAAATTCATCAATTCAATCAGTACTTCAATCATGTTTTTTGTATCTTTTTTTTTTTTTCAGTTGTTCCCAGTAATGACTTTTCAATTTGTCATGACATTTACTAAAATGAGTACCAAGTATAATTTTTCTATAAAACATAGGGCTTATGATACAGCACAAAGTTTGACACTTGGTCGATAATAAGTCAATGTGGACTAATTGAGTGAACGGTATTAAGTACCGGTGGTCGGTATCCGGTTCTCAACCAGCTACGGTTGCCGTTATATAACCCAGTCACGGAGGAGGCCAGTGACCCGAAACTTGCCATACATCGTCCAGAAGAGTTGTATTATCGTCCAGTTGCATTACGATGTTCTTGACTAGGTTCGGGTAGGATAAATAATGGTAAGTTGAAATGTGGTCGATAATTGGCCACGTACGCTACCTATGCTACCAGTTCTACCTGTGCTACCAGTGCTACAAGTGCTACCTATGCTACCTATGCTACCTATGCTACCAGTGCTACCAGTGCTACCTGTGCTACCTATGCTACCTATGCTACCAGTGCTACCTATGCTACCAGTGCTACCAGTGCTACCAGTGCTACCAGTGCTACCAGTGCTACCTATGCTACCAGTGCTACCTATGCTACCTATGCTACCAGCTACCTATGCTACCTATGCTACCTATGCTATCTGTGCTACCTATGCTACCAGTGCTACCTATGCTACAGTGCTACCAGTACTACCTATGCTATTTATGCTACCAGTGCTACCAGTGCTACCCATGCTACCAGTGCTACCTATGCTACCAGTGCTACCTATGCTACCAGTGCTACCTATGCTACCAGTGCTACATATGCTACCAGTGCAACCAGTGCTACCTATGCTACCAGTGCTACCTATGCTACCAGTACTACCTATGCTACCAGTGCTACCTATGCTACCAGTGCTACCTATGCTACCTGTGCTACCGGTGCTACCTATGCTACCAGTGCTACCTATGCTACCAGTGAGTGCTACCTATGCTACCAATGCTACCAGTGCTACCATTGATATCTATATGCTACCATTTTTCATAGTAACATTATAATGATATTCATGAATTGTGACTTTTTACACCAAGGTATAGCCGAAACGAAGCCTCTATAGACTTTGAGCCTGATGTCACTTCTACCGTTGAAAGCTCGTTGAGTACATCTAGCGTAGAATACAGCAGACTTGAGCTGGATCTTCCTACATTTTCAGGAGATTTGCTGGATTGGCACGAGTTTTAGTCAATCTTTTCTGCTAGACTGAGCAGAGAATCTGGTTTATCAGAACATGAAAGGATAAGCTGCTTAGAGAATGTGATGTCTGACAAATGAGCCAAAGCTATTGTCCAAGTGCACAGTGCTAGTGGTTCCTAGGGAGAGTGTGTTAAAGCACTCCAATAACGGTATGATCACAATAAGATTGCATAAAGACCACCACATTCAGAATCTGTCATAGCTTAAGCCTCTAATGGCAAAATCAACTTTTATCAGATTTAAGTTAAATTTTAATGTTTTAGCTACCCTGTTGTGTGAATTACTTGTGCACAATGGCTCGCTAGCCATTTGTGCTAAAGCACAACACTAGTATACTTTAATTGTTTTAAAAAAATTGATTTCAAGGTGCAACCAGTTTTTATGGGGAAAATGAATAGATAGAAATAAAATATTCTACTGATACAAAACAATGGCAATTTCTAGCTATTAGTATAGAAAATAATCATAAGTTTCTAAAAAACAAACTATAATTATAGCTAAATAGTATAATAAAATAATCTAAAAATTGCTGTGTATACAGTATGAGTGGATCAAGTTTACTAGTGCAAATGGTAAGCTGATTGCAAATCTTGCTTCACACTTGTCCATTTAATATTTAACCATTCTGTTGGAAAGTCTGAGCCATCAGCATCGTATTCTTTTTCTAATTCTTCTCTGTGACTAGCAACAAACAATTTCCAATATGAGGAACTTTTAACAACTATGTCAGGAGGAATAGACCATTGTGGGTGAATAGTCTTGTAGTCTTTATAGGGAACAGCATCCTCACTTTCTGAAGTAGGATAGAATGAACCATCGCCAGCAATCAACATTGGGCAAATAGATGTGACCATTTTTCCACTTTTTGTTCTCCATCCAGCAAGGCAATTCATTCGATGTACTTCAGTTCGATGATCACAGCTTTCGTCATGTTCCAGTAGATCACACTGCTCTTTGCAAAATGGACATTGTGATGTGCAGCCTATTAGGCTTTTCAATAGATCATGTGGTTTATCTTTCACATTTTCCACTGCTGTTTTAAATTTAATTTTCTTAAAGGTCTCTTGGCACTTTTTCTGTAATGGGAGCAGTCTATTTATTATTTTTGACTTCAAGCTATTTACATTTAAATTTTCCAAAGACTCATATCCAGCCAATAAGTCATCTGCTCGTAGATCGACCCCCAATTCTTTTCGAAGATCTGTATCATTGCATAGATTTCTTAGCAGTTCTTGTACAGTTGGTACGTTGGCATCGCATATGATGGTCACCACGACATCAACCATTCGTATTACTTCTTCTTCTGCTGTTATTTGTAGTCGTGTTTTTTCACTATTAGTTACTTTCTCATCACAATACTTAATAGTGTAATCTTTTATTCGCTCTCGCATAAACTTTCCAATGTCTTTTATATAGAGCATATACTCAGAAAAATCATTTTTTTTGTACAAGTCACTAAGAATATTCACTTTGAGGGCCATTTTAGAAGCAAACTGGTGATATTGTGATGCTCTCATTCTGTAAAACATTTTTGTACCAAGACTTTTTTCTACTTGAGTTTTTATTAGTTCATCAAGATAATCACAAAAAGTATCAGCAATGGCTTCTTCTGCTTCTGTCAATTTGTATTGATTTTTAAACTTAATAAAGAGAGGGTTTTTTTGATGTTTTTCCAAATACAATTTGGGATCATTTTTGTCCTCAAACTTTTTTGCCATTATTTCAAACTGTACAATGGCATAGCCACATACAATCATATAGACGTCAAGCCTATATGCTGGAGTGAATGAGATACCACCAACATCTTGGCTGCAATGTGCTGTAATTGACCGATCCATTAATTGTAGAAGCTCATGGATAAACATAGTGTTAAAGTCTATATCTTCTTTACATTTAGACTCTAAGTATTGAGATGCATCCTTTAAGATTTCAATGTTAGCTTCAATAGCTTGAAATTTGAATGAATCTGATGTGTTAAATAAGTAGCGTGTCAATTGATGAGAGATTCTGCCAATTTCTCCATAATTGTTAACATAGTGTTTATTCTTTATTGTCAATGTAACTTTAGGTCCCCTTTCTCGCAATGTTTTCTTTTGTAATTTTGCTATCAGATTCCCATGAAGCGTTGTTCTATCCAAAAATTTGTACAAAGTGCTTTCCACAGCATATTCAATTGAAGTATGTCTAAGAGGTTGAACACTTGGAAGTTGTTTCATTAAATCTTTCCATATTTCATCAAACATGCTCTTTAATTCCCTTTCATTTTGATGTGTCTTGATTAATATTTTTTTTACTTGTTCTAGACTTAGAATATCTTCTTTCAAAATATTCACAAGAATTTGTTCATTTAATCGTCCTCCGTTCGGAGACATTTTTGCCATTATTTTAGTAACTTGCTCAGATGTGATTATTTTGTCTTCCACAAACCGAGACAATTGCCTAGTAGTGAACAATTGCTTTGCAACCAATTTTTTTAAATCTTCTGCACTCAATTTTCCACTGTTAATGCTTTGATAGAGACGTTCTTGTTCTCCCCTGACACCTTCAATACATTGTTGTACTTGCTCCTTAATAAATTCAACATTTATTAGTCTGTGGGCATCAAATTCAGAAATAACTTTCTTTCTTCTTAAAAGATTTATACAATGAATTTCAGCATGAATTTTTACTTCATTCAGAAGAAACTGAAATCTCAATTCGATTTTTGATTTCCATTGGACTAGAATTTCACTTTTTTTACCTTTGAAAAATAGGTCCATTTCAGCATTAATGGGATCAAACAGAGTTTTTGATACATATATGTTTAGTTCAGTCAATTTAAGCTCAACCTTAGCATGTAAAGTTTCAGATGGTTCAGTACTAATTTCGTTTTCTGCTTGTTGTTCCCATTTTAACATTGCTGATTGGACAGTCCACTCCCATTTATTGTATGCTGTTTCTAAAGAATTATAAGCAGTTATTTCTAATGTGTTCTTGAAACTAAAGACAAAATTTTCTTTTAATAGAGTTGTCCATAAATCTCTCAGCTTTAGTTTGAAAGATGATAGATTGTGATAATCAAGCTCTTCGTATTCTGAAATATTTGGATTATCCAAACCTGCTCTCTTGCAAATGATTTCAAGTATGTGGTGCTTTAGTAATTGAGCACTTAGGCTGTATCCTCGATGAACAGATGCCATAGGAGGATCTCCCTTCCATAATCCAGGAAAATAATGAACATCTGTCTGATCATTAAACTTGATAACATCATTAAACTTGATAACATCATTAAAAGCTTCGAAACCTTTACAGTTTTCTTCCTGTGCTGCAGCGATAGTAAATTTGTTAAATTTTGCAGTAAATTTTGCACGACTTACTTCACCTTTAATATTAACTCCTACATTTTGATGGACAAATTGGCAGCTTGGATAATATTTAACTTGAGTCATTCTTAAAAATGCATGAACAGAAGTTTGTAAAATATCATCCATGTCTCCAGGAACTTCACCAATAATATTTATTAGAGTCATGTTGGCTAGTCCTATAACAAATGTAGCTAATTCATTGTCATGATTTTGTGTTTTTTGAAAATCAAGTTCTGGAGCTCGCAATCCTTCAGTATCCACTATAATAACATAGCTACATCCAGTGGCTTGTTGCAAGTTTTCATCCAGTGGGAGAAGTTGCATAAATGCTCCACGAGTACATCTTCCTGCACTAACATTAAACTGAAGACCAAATGTTGAATTAAGCAATGTTGATTTTCCTGTACCTTGGAGACCAAGAACAGATAAAACAAATACCCTTGGATCACCAAGTATCTTAACAACTTCATCTATGACAGCAGTAACCCATTGAAGAGGAATATGTGCAGCATCTCCATCCATTATTTCCAAGGGATGACCTTCAGCTACAAGCTTAGCAACAACCTTAGGCAGACATGATATGTAGTACTCTAAAGTATGTGCAGCATCAATCATGTTATCTCCACCATTTAATTGAACTTCATTATCAAATTTATCTGTATCATTACCTTTAACTTCTACAGCAGCTTCAAATACTTGACCTAACTCACGAAAAAGATGTTCTAGGCCTAAGGATTCATCAATAATTTTATCTTGAAGAATTTCTAATCCTTTCTTTAACATTAGAATTTCTTTTTTTGAATCACTGCTTTCTAAATCATTCGTATTTTGAAGTTTTGACAATGCCTTTCTCATTTTTTGATACTCGTACTGGTGTTCAGAAATTTGATCTCGCGAAATGGAGTTAAATTCTAATTTTAAGATTTGCAAAAAGAAATTATTTAGCCTCCCAGAACCATCCTGACTGAGTTCTAAAAGGGACTCAATAAAGGTTTTCGTAAAAGGGTTCAAATTTTCGATAAAATGCAACTGATTATTACGTATTTTTGATCTTTGGTCATTAATTTTTGCTGTATACTTCTGAATTATTTCATTTCCTTTCTGAGTTTGACGGAATATTTCTCGATCATATGATGCCCATGCCTTCCACAATTCTTTTCCTTGTAAAGGAAGCAAAATGTCTTTTAAGTTGCTTTCATTTTCTGGTCCTTTGCAATCACTAATAATCTCTTTTATTTTATTAGCATGAAGTAATCCTACTTGAAAAACTTCACTGTCTTTATCGGTTACTATGTTTTCTGTTCGATGTTGACATAGAACCATTTCGATGCTCTTACATTCTTGAAATTGTTTTAATTTCATTTTAATTCTATTTTGAAGAGCATCTTTAATTTGTGATGCAGTTTTAACAGAATCTTCTGATACAATATTATTAATCAGATACGGTCTTGAAAACACTTTTTCCAATTTTTTTGGATCCTGTTCAACACAATTCAGTATACAAATTCCACCAGGAGAAGAATGAAAATTATTTAAACAAGCAACTAAGTGGCTATCAAGTGCCGGCTCTTCTTCTGTAAGTAAAATTATACACATAGATGAGCATTTACTTAAGAAAAAGCATTGCTCTGGATAATCCCTGGCATCTCCATGAAGATTTAGAAAGGTTATTGTTTCAGAAAATGTGTCTGTCTTTTCATAGGGAACATACCAGGTCATATCAATGAGACCCTTACCAAGAATAGTTTTATATTGCCCACCTCGACAATCACGATGAAAGAAATAATCATGATAAGAGTCTCCAATGACTTCATTCAAAATTTTAGACTTGGACTGGCTATATTTTTTATGTTTGCCAATACGAATAAAAGATACAATAGGTGTTGGATACTTAATTATAGGACCATTATACTGAACTGTTTTATCATCTTGTGTAGATTTCCAATCGTGAATTATAGAATTCATAGCCCAAATGGGAACATACAATTTCTTAGTAAAGGGATTTGGAATGACAAGTGGAATAGCAAATTGACATTTAGCCAACCTTGAAAGTAAGTCTTGACATAGAATATCATCCGATATCAATAGAAGTGATAGAAGTATATCAACTGGATGTATTTCTAGTTCAGACACTCCACTGTCTGGTTTTGTTGTGTTAATATGCTTAGAAGTATTTTCACCATCAGATTCACTTCCATCAGAAGATGAACAATCATTATCATGGAATGATACTGGAGTTAGATCAGATCTACAAAGTCCGTCATATGACATCAATTTGTTTAATACTAGAAAAGCAAGCTGTTTTGAACTTGTGATAATAATTTTATTGAGTGATATTTTGATTGGTTCTTCTCTGATACACAAAGCAATGGATAAATTTAATTTTTTGGGATAATAACAGCAGAGCCCCAATGTTTCTAACAACTCATGAGCTTCTTCATTTTTTGTGAGCTCAGAAAATTCATCTTGATAGTATGATAAAGTTTTGTATTTTACATTGATGGTTTCTAAATTTCTGTCCACCACAAAGTCTGAACTAGTGTTACCTGATAATCTACTGTTTTCAGGCCTACTTTGACAAGGAGGAACCAATATATTTTTTAAATCATTCGTAAGACTTTCCAGATTAGAATTTAAAAAGTACTTTTTAAGGAGAATTTGTAGTTGGTTTTCAAGTGATGGCTGAAGCTCAACCATTCGAAAAAACAGTGGCTTTAGAAACAAAACCTGTTCTTGTTTATTTTTTTCTGAGCAACTGTAAATGGCTAACAGAAAAAAATATGTTTGCAGAAGAAGTAATTTGATTTCTCTATAAGTATTCATATTTGTTTTTTGTTCACAGAAATTTGTGTAAAAGAACTGCAATTCGTTTATTTTGAGTGGTTTTAGAGTAATAACATCATTAATTGAGTCTTTCTGAAAAGGATAGGATAGAATAATCAAAAAAATATCACTGTATTTATTTTTACAGTGAAAACGAAGGTGATGTATTCCCTTAGAGATATGCATGGCTAGAATAACAGGAGATCTTGGCTTTCTTGCCACAAATTCACCTTGAATGGTGTTTGCTAAAAAATTCTCAAAAGCATCCAAGTTAGCTATTGAGTGGAAGTCAAATACTTTTAAAGCACTTGATGGATACAACCAGTTGGATATTTTTTGGATTTGAGGAAATGTTTGAGCACTTAAATGGCCGAGATCATCGTTATCAATAATATTTTGCATAACGGATGTAATGGCAGGCTTTTCCAAATTATATTCCACAATGTGAATCAAAAATTCTTGCATAAAAGGGTTCATTAAGTATTCTGTCATCCAAATATCCGTCTGAGATGCTTGACTATTGCAATTTTGCTTAATCTTCCAAAGAAATTGAAGCCATTGTTGAACTTGTTCAGCAGTAACCAATTTTTCCTTTCTCCAGCTTTTAACATAATCAAGTATTTCTTCAGTGCTACTAGAAATAGATGGCAAGTCTGGTTTAGATAAAAAAATATTTTCATCAATTTTTAGTAATTTTGCAAGAGCTTTACGTTCAACATAATTTGCCTTTACTTCTAGTTGCTTAAAACATTGTACATCTCCTTCCATGAGCTTAAACGAGGCCAGAGACAAAATATTGATTTCTTCTAAATTGGTCAACCAAAACTGAATATTATCAAGACCACCTTCACGAAGATATAAACTCAAACCTGACGGTTCTTTTGCCATGTCTACAAAGAATAATTAGACTTTAAATTTATTTCCATTATTATTAGCTCATAAGGGTTAATTATAACTATACTATGTCCACGTTGAGTTGGCGCGACCACAAATGTGGCAAACGAGGAATGCACTTGGCGAAACCGGAGACCAATTAAGGTCACATGACAGTAGTAGCTAAAACGCGCGAAAACGTCGACGCCCACAGTAAAAACGGGGCGGGTCCAAGGTGCGCATTATTACTGTAAGTTTACTTGTTGAAATGAAAAAGAAGCTATGGCAGTTTCTTCCGCGGCTGTATTCAATATATGCCCAGTTATAACTAATCACTCGTAGTTTATAGTTTGTACGAGCTTCTAGTTGTACGCTAAAACTGGTTGAAGGTTGCGGAGGGTTATCTGGAGCTACAAAACTTAGAGGAAAGAAGCACAGGACCGCGGCTGAATGCCTCCTCAAGTAAGTCTGATTGTTGTGTGCTTAAGCGTGTATTTAAATTCTATTCTTACTTTCTTGGTGTGACGAATTTCTGAAGTACTCAACAGTAATGTGAAAAATCCAGCTCATCACCTACACTTTAGCTATGGCCACACACATTCCAGTATTACTTTGTCCTTCACACTGAATCATTCATATCATTTTATTCATGATTTTACTATATTTTCTATCTACTTGTTAAATTTCAACTTTTTTTTTTAATTATACAAAAAAAAAGACAATTAATATAATTTTATAATGACATGTAAAATATATTATATAATTTTATGATGACTTGAAATTGTGGTAGATACAAGCAGCAGTTGAATTTGGAGGGTGGTAAATAGCATCACTATAACCATAGAGAACTGTACCTATATAGACATGAGGAGTAATGGACAGCTAAAGCATTAATAGTGGCATATAGAGTCTATGATGAATTGTATATCTTATTATCTTGGTCAGCAAACAGTAAATTGGCTGAGTTTCTAAATAAATAGGCCCTATTTAAACGGGTAAGAAAATCTGAGTGGACAAGCAACCCGTGATACAAACGTACCTCATATTGTAGCTTGCTCTTGTTAAGTAGCCTTGAATAGCAACAAATTCCTGAGCCTAAAATGAACCAGAATGTCAAGCACAAGGGTAGAAACGAAGTCACCAAACTACGACTGCTTTTTGTTTACAATTGTCTCTGAGTTACTGCGCACGTGTTTGGCCCGGTTTGAGCGCGTGACTAAATCCCGCCGCGTGTAGCGCGGGAAACGTGTGGTTTTATTTATTCCCATAGACTTTTCTATTGAGTTTTGAAACTGCACCTTCCCGCTGGCTCAGAAGTTTTTAAAGGGAATTTTCTGGACCGCTTCGGCACGAGCTTTCGAATGGTACAAACCCCGGAAGCGTAGCTACTTCCGTTCAAAAGTTATTAACGGTTTTTACCGCGCCAACTCAACTTGGACATACTATAGTGGTGTGCTCAATACAAATGGCAAGAGAGCAACCTAGCTATATTTATAAACAATTCTGATTTACATGGTTTACTAATTGAACACATTTATAGTTGCATTCACATTCTCAATATAAATGTCCAATTTTTTTAATTATATATATATATGAGAAATGTCATTAGAAAGAGAATTTGCCATGTACTACTGCTCTTTAGTAGCAATTATGTTGGGCCTAGCTGAACAGTATACCAAGGAAGTAAGAGCAGTATATATATATAATATATATAATATTTGTGGGAAGTAGGAAAATGCTAATTTTGACTGCACAATAATTTTAATACTGTATCCTGTGTACTGCTGCCAAAAATAGTTAGTATACATAGTCAATATGAAAATACCACTTTACCATGCTCTTCACATGTACAAGGAATTTGATCTAGTTCTTCAAGTTCATCTAAATAAAATTGGTGAACTGTATTTAAGAACCAGTGTATTGTTGTCTATTATTATTATTATTGTTATTATTATTATTATTATTATTATTATTATAGTGATGTGCTTGAGCACAAATGGTGAATGAACCTAAAACTACACTATTAAAAAACGATTCAATTGTATTTCTAACACTCAAGCTACTAAAAAAGTTGAGTCTGTAAATTACTTATAATATGGTAAAGGGGATTCAGATTCAATGCCATAGTAGCCACTCCCCGCAACTGTTTGAATTGGGGGGGGGGGGGGGGGGGGGGGGGGGGGAAAGCAACAAAAAAAAAAGTCACGTTATTGAAACGTTTTCTTTGTAATTTTCTTTAGCTAATAGTAGTTGTAACACACAATACTTTCACACTAACTGATCATACCTACACAAGACTTACCTTCGTGGTGAGTCTAGTGAACAATGAATCTTCAAGTAAATACTGTTGCATAGGGCTTATAATGACTAATAGCATATTAACTTACCACCGCCACTAACTCGAATAGAAATGGAACTCCAGTACGTTTTTTAGTTTTAACTGCACCGCAAAAGAATTCAAAGCGGTAAGCAATTCAATTTCTAAAGTGATACGGGTAATGATCGGTACAAACCAGAAGATTCTGTTTAGTAAAGTTTGGGACGCTAACCTCATAATACGAGAGGGTTAAAGTACAAATGACATATATATAAACAAATATCCCCGTTCTCAATTCAACACCACTGCATAGTATTTCGCCCGCCAATTATTATCATTATAAATTGGCGAGTGAGCGTAGCGAGCGAGACACTTACAGGGGTAACACAATCGAAAATCGGGGATGTTTATTTATTTATTTATTTATTTGTATATATGTTTGGACGTACGTATGTCATTTTGTACTTTGACCCTCGCGTTTTTGTGTAAGTTATGTGGTCGACCCCGTCCCAAATTGCACTAAACAGAATCCTCTGGTTTATCGATCAGTACCCGTATCACCCTAGAAATTGAATTGTTTACCGTTTTGAATTCTTTTGCGGGTGCAGTTCAAACTTGAAAACTTAAGGGTCTTCCATTTCTATTCGAGTGAGTGGCGGTGGTAAGTCAATGCGCTCTTTGTCATGGTTATAAGCCGTGCGCAACAGTATTTACTTGAAAATACATTGTCCACTTACTGCGAAGGTAAGTCTGTGTAGGTGCATGTCCAGTTGTGTCAAAGCATTGTGTGTTACAACCACTACTTAGTTAAACAATGTCACAAAGAAAACTTTTAAATAACGTGTACTGTTTTGTTGTTGTTTTTTACCTTCAATTCAAGCAGTTGCAGAGAGTTGTTACTATGGCACTGAAATCCCTTTACCATGTATGCTAAATTGAAAAACTGGACCTTATTTTCAGTAGCTTCAGTGTTAGAAGTCAAAATCATTCATATAAATATAGTATAGTCTTTAGGCTCGCTCGCCATTTGTGCTCAAGCACACCACTAGTTTATTGGCGAGCGAGCGAGACAGTATTAGGGGTGGATAATGCAAAATCGGGTATATGTTATATGTATGTATGTATGGATGGTACGTATGCCCTTTTAACGCGCGCGCGGGGAACTTTTTCCTCCAAAAAACACGGCTTTTTAGGCTTGACCCCAGTTTATTCTGAAACTACAGCACTAAGCAAGCCTTACATTATACTTGAGCTCCAAAGTGTGAGAAAATTCCTGCGAAAATGCTTGCTTTTCAAGAAACAAAAAGTTGATTCGACCGGTTACTATGGCATTGAAGACCCTTTTCCAGACTTCATTTCAAAACTTCGCCGTTTTATGGGGGGATACGGAGTGCCGGTTGTTGGTTGTCAAGAGCCGTTGGTAGTCAGAATGCCGTAGTATTAATGCTAAGGAAGCTACTACTTCTCGAAGGAAGCTGAGGTAAGTACGTAATTCCATATTTGTTATCTAAATATGCAAAATTAACTCTGGCCTTTCATTTATGTAGCTAAGAGCTTGTCAACAGTGAAAATAGTCAGATTGGCTCAAATTTGGTACTACAAAAGTCAAAAAATTGAGGTAAGAAAGTAATTTTGTATTTGTGTGCTATAATAGATTGTCTTTTGTTTTTGTAGGTGAGAGCTTGTTGTCAAGAATTCAAGGTAATTCAGATGGTCAAAGTAACTTCAATTTGATACTACAGAAGTTATCAATACACAAGTATGGTGTAAGTAGTAATTCCATATTTGTTGCTAAAATTACAAATAATAACACTGGTTTATTTTTTATCGTAGCTGAGAGCTTGTTCAAGAGTTACTGGTGATTGAGATTATTCAGAATGGTTGATGTTTGATACTACAAAAGTTACCATTAATCAGGTAAGAGAGTGATTTTGTATTTGTTTGCTGAAATCAAATGTCATAACTGCTATAATAGTGTTCGCATGAAGTAAGCTAAGAATAGTAACATTTTATGTTACCTAACTATCAGACTCGCTCGCCATTTGTGCTCAAGCACACCACTATATGTTTGGACGTATGTATGTCATTTTGTACTTTGACCCTCCGTATTTTTGTATTCGCTCCGCGTTCGACCCCGTCCCAAACTTCACTAAACAGAATCCTCCGGTTTAGCGACCATTATCCGTATCACCTTAGAAATTGAATTGTTTACTGCTTTGAATTCTTTTGCGGGTGCAGTTTAAACGCAAAAACTTATGGGAGCTCCATTTCTATTCGAGTTAGTCGCTATTTGTCTCAGTTATAAGCCCTACTCAACAGCATTTACTTGTAAATTCATTGTCCACTAGACGAACCACGAAGGTAAGTCTTGCGTAGGTATGTTCAGTTGTGTGAAAGTATTGTGCGTTACAACTACTATTAAGAATGTCACAAAGGAAACTTTAAATAAAGTGACTTGATTTTGCTGCTTCTTTTTCAATTCAAACAGTTGCTGGGAGCGGTTACTATGGCTTTGAATCCCCTTTACCGCATACGTAATTTAAAAACTTGACTATATTTTAGTAGCTTGAGTGTTACTTGTTAAAATCAATCATTCAACAATAGTGTAGTTTAAGGGTGCTCAAACATAGCAACGCCTGGGCGCCTTTAGTAGCGCACTCCAACTGAATAGTAGCGCGTTATCTACCACAAAGTCACGCCCCGTTCTGTAACAAATTAGTGCCCGTGAAATGCAGCTGTGCCTCACTCACCACTACACGCGCGTACTGATAGGGCGGGGCAGAGTCAACTTACAATAAAAAATTCTCGCGCACTAAAGTAATGGATCCAGAATCTTCTCTTGCGTACTGCTCAGGAATGGACTAACTGCTATGGTTCAAATTTTGCCAGGGTTTAGGGCCACAAGGGTTCAACCCTATAACGTTGAGATATTTTTTATTTATGGAATTTCACGGAAATAATCGACAATAGTTCACTGGTAAGGTGAGTAAATAGAAAAGTAAAATAAAATAAAAATAAAACTCAACGTTATGGCATGCACGCACGGGTAAGAAAATGATATACAAAAAATCAGCTTCTAAACTACTGCGGTAGCCGTGCAGTACTGCCAAGAAGTCCAAAATAGGTGACGGGTATTTCTTGAGATGCGATCGACTTCCAGTCTTCATTCTTGGTAGGTGCTTTCTCCTAGCAGTGCTTGCTGGCCTGCATAAATAATATAATTCGGGGGAAAAGCAGAAGTAAGTTTAACAGGCCCTAGCAACCGTGGCCTATTTGGCGGGTGTTTCCCGCTCAAAGAGTGTTTGAGCACCCTTAAGGCTCGCTCGCCATTTGTGCTCAAGCACACCACTAGTGTTATTAGATTGACACTTTCTCACCTAAAGGGGTCTGGAAAAAGAAAAGGGAAAAAATGTGGAAAAAAATCTTAGTTGTCGCCGGGGATTCAAACCCAGGGCCACTGGCTTTAGCCACCAGTGCTCTAAACACTGAGCTACGACAACCCTCGACTTCCAATCTAGTTTTTATGAAGGGTCAGAACTTGATAATTATTATTATTATCATTATTATTATTATTATTATTGGGCAAGCGAAGTGAGACTCTCACTAACAAGTCTCAATTGAGATCTTGGTATGTAATGAGCTGGTATAAAGTGTTGTGTGTTGCTAAAGAATAGCAATAAACTAAACGAGAATAGCTCATTTTGAATGGAGCGTACTTTGGAAAAGGACTAGCTTAAACGAAAACAGTTAGTTTATCGATCCTTACTTTGGAAAGGCGGCATGATAAGCAGAATCCTTCACCCTTCTCGGAAATTTGATTGCTTACCCCTAGAAAATCAATCAGTCATTATCGGCGAGTGAGTGAGACACTTACAGGGGTAACACAATCGAAAATCGGGGATGTTTGTTTATTTATTTATATATATGTTTGGACGTATGTATGTCATTTTGTACTTTGACCCTCCGTATTTTTGTGTTCGCTCCGCATTCAACCCCGTCCCAAACTTCACTAAACAGAATCCTCCGGTTAAGCGACCATTACCCGTATCACCTTAGAAATTGAATTGTTTACGGCTTTGAATTCTTTTGCGGGTGCAGTTTAAACGCAAAAACTTATGGGAGCTCCATTTCTATTCGAGTTAGTTGCTATTTGTCACAGTTATAAGCCCTACTCAACAGCATTTACTTGTAAATTCATTGTCCACTACACGAACCGCAAAGGTAAGTCTTGCGTAGGTATGTTCAGTTGTGTGAAAGTATTGTGCGTTACAACTACTATTAAGAATGTCAAGGTGACGTCCCAGTCCCAGCAGGTATGCTGCCACCAGAATCAGTCTATGGAGTAGCTAAGGTGTCTTCCTGTCGATATTATCCCTTAAGCGTATCTACAACCCCTAGGCTCCGGCTATAAACTTGACTTAGTGATCCAAAAAAAACCCACAGGGCACTAGAGAGCGAACATTGTCATATATGTGCAATTGGAGATCTGAGTTAAAACTGCCTCTTGCAATAAAATCTTCTGGTACCGTAAGTAGAGTCCCATACACAATCTCTGCAGACAAACATCCGAGATCTTCTTTGGGGGCAGTTCTAATTCCCAACAGTACCCAAGACAGTTCCTTGATCCAGTCTGGGCTGATCATAACACAGTCTTCAAATATCAATGGAACCTTTCCCCCATGCCATTCGCCTGAGGATGGTATGTTATAGTGTGATGAAGAGTAGTACCCAATAGTCTAGCAACAGAGGTCCAGATCTGCAACATAAACTGTGGACCTCAGTCAGAAGTCATGTCGATAGGAATAGTAAAAATGGGTGATCCAATGGGTGATCAATGTCACAGCACAGCTAGCAGCAGTATTATCGTTTAAAGGAGGCTATCAAGAAAACCTGTATACTACAGTCAGAAGGTGAGTATTTCCATTTGATGGCAGAAGCGTTCCAACCACGTCCACATGTATGTGATCAAATTGACGTTGAGTAATTTAAATTTTCCAGAGGTGCTCTGATGTGGGTTTGGACTTTCGATGACTGACAGGCCACACATTGCTTGTCCTATTCTCCTGCCTCATTCTTTTCAGAGGTGCTCTGATGTGGGTTTGGACTTTCGATGACTGACAGGCCACATATTGCTTGTCCCATTCTCCTGCCTCCTTCTTTAATTCCTTCCAGACAAATTTACTGGCAATGAGTTTCTTTGTTGCTTGCACAGAGGTATTAGACAATCTATGAAGCACAACAAACTCTGTGCCTCCACAAAGCAGGAATAAAAGGCCTGGGTTCACCTGTAGACATATCACACAACAAATTAATACCATGCTCACCAAATGAAATGTCTTAGGTTCTAGACTAGAGGTCCCAGTCCTGTAAATCTGAACCTCTTTGTCCATCTTTTGGGCTTCAGCCATCAAGTGATAGTCGATTCCAAGGTGCACCCTGTCGCACAACAAGACAGTGCATGAGCCACAGAGTTTTCTTTTTCCAGTATGTGCCTTATATCAGTCGTATACTTGGAGATGTAAGAGAACTGACGCTGCTGTCGAGTAGACCGTGGTTCTGATACCTTAGCCATGCTGAATGTGAATGGCTTGTGATCTGTAAATACAGTGAATTGTTGACCTTCAAGAAATATTGAAAGTGTGCCATATAAGAGTGCAAGCAGTTCCGTGTCGAAGGTGCTGTAATTCTTCTCGGGTGCTCCCAATTGAAGGTTAATGGTATTATTACACCATTCACGGACTATTATAATACCACACCAATTGCGTTGTCTGAAGCATCCATAGCAAGCAAAATCTGCACATTGTACCTCAAGTGTACCTGAAGAGTTACTGCCACCAGTGCCTTTTTAGTGTTTTCAAAAGCTGTCCTCATTGGCTGATTCCATACCAGCAACTTGGGATGTTTACCTTCAAGTTTTTTTTTTAAGTGGCAGAATGGTTTGTGTTGCCACTGGAATAAACCGGCAATAGAAACTAATCATTCCCACAAACTCCTGAAGTCCTTGAGCGTCTTGGCAGGCTTCATGCTAGAAATGGCCTCGACTTTGTCTGGTAGAAGTAGAGTGCCATCTTGGGTAATGCGATGGCCCAGAAAATCCAGTGAGCTTTGATCAAATCTGCACTTTGCTAAGTTGCTGACCACGCCATATTGCTTGAGTCTCTCGAAAAACAGGCATAGATGCTGCTTGTGCATATTGGAATCTTTGCTATATCATCAATGTAGACTCGCAAACCGTGTCCATCAACCGCTGAAAACCTTGGGTGGCGTTTTTTCAAACCTATAAACCAAATGACGTGATGAGCAGTTTTATTGATGCCCTCAGCAGCCACAGGGATCTGATGATAGCCTCTGATGACGTCAGTTTTGGAGAAAATAGTCATTCCTGCAAGATGAGCAGAAAAGTCCTGAATGTTGGGCACTGGATACCTATGAGGTACAGTTGCATTATTGAGACATCTGTAGTCTCCACATGGACACCAACCACCAGAAGCCTTAGGAACCATGTATAAAGGGGCGGCTCAAGAGCTCAATGACCTCCGTATAAACCCCATTTCCTCCATCTTGTCAAACTCTGCTTTGGCAAGAGCCAACTTCTCCAGAGACAAATGACGAGCATGAACGTGCACACTTGGACTGCTCATAGTGATAAAATGCTCCATGAAGTGTTTAGTGGGTGACTGCACAAAGTTTGTCATGGTGATTTCTGGAAAATTCGCAAGAAGTGAGATGTAATCATTATCAGAATTAGAAATAGTGCCTAACTGAGCAGAGCAAAATTGATGTCAACCATACAGTAATGAATGCGATCTCAAGAAAGCAGCCGCTAACAATGGGCTCTTCACATCAGCGAAGAGAAAATCCCACTCGAACATATTGGATGCAAAGTGGAGTTCAAACGTATACCTCTTCCATGGGATGTCTTGATTTTGCTACCATTTGCAGTCAATAAAAGAGGTCCAGTCTGAAGAGTATGTACCTCCAATCCTGTCGCACCCCAGTGTCAACAAAGAAACTCCTCTTCGAAACCTTGTCGCTGAGAAAGAGAAAGTCATTGTTATGCCCGGTGGCCGTGGCCTCTACTGGCAGCTGGCTATCTTGTTTCCTGACCAATTACAGGGTTAACGGCACTGACGAGCAACTTCTCCAAATGTCTGGTGGAAAAAACAGAAAGTCTCATCTGATGAAATAGTGGGTGCACAGGCTCTGTGTTTTCATTTTCCCAGCAGAAGTTTCCACTGAATTGCATTCGACTCAATTCCTCTGTCACGGCATGTCCAGAGGGCGTCAACTCGCTTAGCTAGCTGTCCATGATCTTCGATCTTCAAATCCACCAGTTGAATACTGATGTCTTCTGGCAACCGCTCCAAAAATAGTTGCTCAATAAGCAAACAAGGAGGATGACCCCCAAAAGGGCCAGCATTTCATCCTTTTTCCGCCGGAAGTAACCCTTACTGGAGAAGCAACTTTCTGACTTTGTAGCAGCGGAGAAACTATCGGGCCTGGACATAAAGTTTCTATTGATCAGTCGCTGGTAAAAGCTTGCTCTTGCTATTGTTCAATGGATTGAAAGTCCTGCACGCTCCAGTTTTCGACAGTGGATGGGAGGACGCCTAAGGCTACGAAAATTTTTGCTTTCTCGTAGCGTCCTTGGGGTGCCATTTCGCGTTGCTTAGTTTCACCATGCTAGTTATGAGCTTACAATAGAAGACTAGTTCAGAGATTTGAGTAATGGTTATGAATGACGCAAGAATGGACACTAACAGCAACTTATAAAGGTGAATTGTTAGGAAACAAAACACACGCCATTTTCAGATTTATATTACTAAGAATGAAAACATCCAAATCTAGCTAATGATATAGACTTTAATTCATTAATAAGTCACTCTGTGACATTCTTGTGTTCTTTTTATATATTCCAGGTATATAAAAAACTTTACAATACTACTATTATTCCAAAGCTATGGATCAGCTTGGAAATTGGAGATACTCTTGTGTTTCCTGCATCTTTGGAGTCCTGAATCCACAGTAGAATCCATAAACTTCTCCAGAAGACTTAAGCTATCATTGCAGTATAACTCAAAGTATCAAATAATCATGAATTATAGTTCTTGTTATAACATTTTATATGAGAATATTTGATAAACTTGAAGTGTTTTGTAGTAAGGTTTATCTGATAAATTTTATATTGTAACCACACATATAGATATGCTGTACAGATAGCTAAACTACATTACAAACCTGAGATGCAATGATAGATAATTGGTAGATTCAGGTGTGCAGCTGTAGGCAGATAGTTACTACCCCCTTTCTTGTACTCATGCGTATTGGGCCAGTAATCGGTTAAAAATGTATGAGAAAAATGCTGTTCAATTTACACTTAGTTACTGAGGTATTCCAATTAGTTACGCGCTGTTTCACTTTCCCCGTGCGATTTCAATTGAACAGCGATTTTTCCCATACATTTTTTAATGGGCAACTTACGCACCATACTATTATAAATGAAATTGTATGGGTAAGTACACATGTGTTCAGCTTTAGCATTGGAAATGTACAGTTTGAGTGGTTCTAGTTTGAGACATCATTCTTTAGCACAAAAGTTCTACCATCATATGGATTTTTTTCAACAGATTAAGAGGAGCCATAGTTTGAAAACGAGGTTCCAGGGGAAGCTAATCCTGAAATACGGAGATAGTGAGTGAACAATACAGTGTAGCTACAGTGCAATGGATTTAAAAAACAAGCTGGCCTACTATTAGCGAGTGATAGCATACATAACCTGTGCTATTAGGGATCAATAGCTCAATTACCCATGCTTATTGCTTATACTTAACGTGCTATTTCACTTTCCCCATGTGATTTTAATTAAACAGCTGGTTTTTTTCCCATTCATTTTTGAATGGGCAATTTATGTGCCGTGCCGTATTGTCAGCTGGTTTTTTTCCCATTCATTTTTGAATGGGCAATTTATGTGCCGTGCCGTATTGTCAACAGTATAATACAGACCTGATTGCCAGGTATCACTATTGCTACTGAATTTAGCAAAAATAAAAATGCAAATACTTGAAATTCCCCACTGCTGACAAAAGGCCAGCAAGTGGTTTTGAGAATCTGATAGTATGAAGAACATTATAAGGCAAAAATATAAACTATATACTCCAATGCAAACTTCGACAAAAAAAAGCCCTTATTCTGCCGGTCTAGTCTTCATTTTTCTGCTAGTGTATCCATTCTGAGTATCAGCTACAGTAAAACCAAAGGTGCGAACCCTCAGCGCTATTAAACATTACCTAGCTATTACAATATAATCTCCTTCCAAAAGAACAAGCAATCTGTTAGCTATTTCTAATGAGGCATCAAAATAGCTCGACCAATGAAAATGGTACATGGAAACGCTGTCTTCATAAGAGAAGAAGCTAAACTAGCCAGAAACACTCACCGGTATACATTTTCAATGCAAAACTTCCACTTCTTTCAACTCCATTAACATCCCTAAGCATAAAGCGAACTACACCGCTGGCTGCAGAAATTACTTGCTCACGTGATTATGATGTGACGCTAGGGGGCGTTGCCCATAAAGGCTGGTACCTACACGGAGTTGAAAGCTTCGCGTTTTCTCAACGATTATCCCAAAATTAAAAAAAGTAGCACAATAAAAGGTCTTAAATCTTTGTCTTGAGTAAGTTTATATCTAAATCAACTGTTAATTGTCAGTATTCTCCAAAATCAGAGCGTGACAGACAGACAGACAGGACGACTACTATAACCCTCTCGCGCATGCGCGCTGAGGGTTACAAATTGTGGGGCAGATCTTACCCCCATCTAGTGCAAGTTTGAAAGCGTGAAATGACAATTATTACCTTGTCCTATAGCTAGTCTGGCAGATGGTGTATAGAAGAAGGGGAGATTAAAGTTTGCAATAGGGAATTGGAATTAGGACACTATACAATGACAATACACCTAAGATGAATTTGCTCAGGAATAAACACACCACTATGGAGTCTTTGAACACTAAGTATAGATCTAGACGTCACATAGCCAGTGCTATAGACACACACCAGAATGAGGCATCAGCATAAATCACTTCCTATTCAATTGTTGTTTTCTTATAGCCATTTTGTTTTTGATGGTTTTTTTTTTATTGTTGTTGATTCTTGTTCAGAAATGCTGGGAACAAAAAATAAAGGTAATGTTTATAATAATAGAGTATTCATATATGCAACTATCAATTTGTTTTAAGCTTTATATTTATTTTTTTTATATAAATAGAGTTTCATATTGTATATTCACCCACCCTACTGTGACAGAGTAAATAGTCGTGCTGATATGGTTACATGCCAGACTTAAAAATACTGACAAAAACTAACGATTTCTCTTGGAGTGAAATGAAGTTGTGTGTACTTTATCCACCACAGTAGTATTGACAGGCTGCTTCACTACAAAATAAAAATGAAGTACATATTGTAAAATTTTACATTCACTAATAGCTACATTGCAAACACTATCACACCTTTCTCACACTCTTCAGCAAGGTTCTTCTTTCCTGTAGTAGAGGATATACAATTTTAATGATACATATATCACTGCAACTATAAAAAGTAATATCATACTCTTTAATGGCCTTCCCAGCTGCTCCTTCTCTTCCATTTACCCTCCCAATACCTGTTAAAGTTTCATCTTGAAATAAAGAATTGGCCAGCTCTTTCTCTTCTATTCGCTGAAGAGCACCTGCCAATTTTTTCCAGCTTGCATTTCTGTCATTGTTAATCCAGTGGCCAATAAGACTAATTATGGCTTCACTTGCACTCTTGCTATCATACTTGATTATATCGAGTTCACTGCTTTTAAAGCCAAGCTGGATTCCAAGGGCCTGCCATTTAACTACATGTTTAATGGCATTGAAGATGTTCTTCTCATTAAATTCTATAGTGCTGGAAAATAAAGTTACACATAATATGTAATATAGTCATATGCTAGCCTGTAGCACAAATGGGGTGAGTAGCTTTATCAATCTTAACTTTAAATTAGAGTGTGCTTTTCATTTCTATATTGATGTTTGTGTATGTGTAAATATGCTGAGTGTGCATGCATGTGTGTTTGTGTGAGTATTTGTGTGTATTTATGAGTATATAACAGATCTAGCTTTATTAAGCATAAAAAGCAACTAAAAATAATGATGTGCTTGAGCAAAATACCAAGCGAGTATTTATATTAATCATGAATTGAATGCATACACAGTTCTATCCATATTCCTGTGTGAAGAGATGAGCTAAGAAAAAAGAGATAATTACAATGAGCTACAAATTAACAAATATATTTGTCAGCAAGAAAAACCTGAATAAAGTGTATTCTTTAGCAACATAATAAAAATTTAAGTAGTTGAAACTGTGAACTGAGAATGAGAACAATTGGGACCAGGCTCCCAGTTTACAATTAAGAGGCTGTTTGCTTTTGGATTTTTGCCTTCAAATTTGTTAGTTATAATGCCCTTTTTATGACATTAAAAATTCTTAGAGCTTATTACTGATTAAAAGTAAGAATTGTAATGGATGTTGTCAATCTTATTATGTAGTTGTAAATATGATTATAATTTATATGTGATTCGGAAAAAAATTAATGTTAATGCCAGATCATACGTGTAGTTTGTTTAAAAAAAGAACCAAAGGTGCGAATCCTCAGCGTTACTATATACTAGCTAGCTACTACAACCATCTTTCAGACCATAATTATTTGGTGATTCCTAATCAGATATCAATACAGCTAGAGCAATGAAAATGGCAAAAGTAAATGCTGTCTTCAGAAGAGAAGACGCTAAACATGCAAAAAAAAAACTCTCCAGTACATAGCTTTAATGTGAAACTCCAATTCCTCCAGGTTAACTTTTCAGCATAAAGAAAATTACCACGAGCAGAAAGAAATTATTTGCTCACATGATTACAACCCACAAAAGTTAGTACCTTACTTACACGAAGCTGATAGCTTCACATTTTCTCAAAAATCAGCCCGAATTAAAAAAAAGAAAAAAAAAAGAATGTAGAACCATAAAAGGTCTTAAATTCTGGTTACGTTCAAACGCATATCAATGGCTGATTGTCAGTAATCTCCAAACTGAGTGTGACAGACAGATACACAGATTGACAGACAGACAAAAAGACGACCACTATAACTAGGGACCAGCGGATTATGCTGGCATAATTTTTGGCATAATCGGTTCATCATAGCATAAGGCATAATTTGGCATAAAAATAGCATAATGGGCCATTTTTCTAGCTTGTAACTAAATATATTCTCTATTCAGTCGGGAAAATAAATTATAGGCCTGAGCTTGCTGTTGTTACTCAGCACTGCAAGTGTCACACCACACATGACCCACTGGCCAGCCCACTAACCACTGCACTGATAGGTAAAGCCCATCACCAGCCCACTCACTCTTCCCTTCTAGCTCTAACATCATGGCAGAAGCTGAATCTGGGTTGTCAGACTACTCTGAATCTGAGTGTGAGCTTCAGCCTGACTGCACAGAGAACACTCCAGTTTTAACTCTGTTGGACAAACTAAAATCTCCAAAGCCCTCTGAATTGGCCAGGAAACGAAAATCTAACCCTCCAAAAGGTAAGAGGAAATCTACTGGCAGTAATGCACTGAAATGTAAGTTCAAGGTGCACCTGCTACTAGAATAAATGAGTTTCCTAATGAGCACCTTACAGTGTCATTTGGTAAGCTCTTTTGTTCAGTCTGCCGAGAAACCCTTGCACTAATAGTGACTTCTTGGCTGCATCACTCCAGTTTGGAAGTACAGTTTTATTATTATTCCACCACTCGCAAATATCTGGAGGGTTTACTCCATTAGCTCTGGCAAGATAAGCTGGGAGTTCTTCTTTAAGGCCAGTAATAACACCTGTGTCATTGAAGAATGGTATAGCACTCAATGAATCAACATCTGAAGCTATTGGTTGAAGTTCCTGAATTCTTGTTGGTGAGAAGTATCTCATAGCCTTAAATTGGCTCAAGGGAGGTTTCGTATCATCACCAAATTTCAACTGGAAGTAATCGATTCCAGGCTGAACACATGACATTGCATAAGCCACATACTGTTGTTGAACAAGGGTATTCCCAGGTGCTAGACTTTGGGCGACTGCAGTAGTGTTGGGATGATAAGCAGAGCTTATTACACTACGTACTTTCACTATCTCTTCGTAGCAATTGACCATCAGTGCCCCATCTCCCTCCAAGTTGTATGTAGACCTCACAATTTGCTCGCCAATGTCAATCACAGCAGCTAGCTCCATCTTCAGTTGACCAAGGCCAGGTACACTGTGCAATATTTCGAGCATTTTGGGTCTTAAAGAAGGACTAAAAAGGCTCTTGCTGTTAAGAAGAGTACTGTTCTTTACCATGTCAAGAGTTCAAAGCACCTTGTGAGCAAAGAAAAATTGAAGTCCCAAAGGGCACGACAGGAAAGTATCACTGTGTCCCTCAAAAAGTATGACTCATCTGGTCGTCATGAAAGCGATACTATCGGTGATGCTCATAGGGTGTACCGAATTAAAGTTCTAATGTCTTTTATGAGGGCTGGAGTGCCCATTTCTAAATTGAAATATTTCAGAGATATTCTGGAAGAAAATTCTATGCGATTAACCGACCCATCCCACATGCTCCAGCTAGTTCCATTTGTCCTTGAACAAGAGAAATCTTTAATAAAAGAAGAAATTAAGGGCAAATATTTATCAATAATATTTGATGGCACTTCTAGATTGGGGGAGGTATTGGCAATAGTAATTCGCTATGTTGATCAATGGAATGTTCACCAGCATTTAGTACGACTTGAGTTTCTTGCTAAGAGCATGACGGGGGAAGAGGTTGCTCGTCAACTTATTAGCACTCTTTCAGTTACCTATGGAATTGAATCATCTTTTATCCTTGCAGCTATGAGGGATGGAGCCAGTGTTAATGGTGTAGCTATGGATGTTGTGAAGAATATTTATCCTAAAATAATCAGGGTTTGATACAGGATTTTTTGCTAGGGGGGGGGGAAAGTCAAATAGCGACCTTATAGTTGTATTTTTTCTTGTCCTTGCAATACTAGTAAGGTAAGGAAATTAAACTTATTGTATTATATTTATGTATTGATCAATTGATTACCTCTAATAAACAGCTTTGTTCATTTTGAAAGCTGAATAGCTCTGACATTAATTAAGCCAGACTCTGAATAGGTTATCCTTCTAGTTTGAATGGAGTAGGTGTATCATTTTATGGATCACCAGTTCCAGTTTGAAAGTTGCTTTTAGCACTGGTCATTGTGAAGCAGCTGCCTGGTTGGTAAGGGTATATTTGTTGCTTTGGCAGACTGTAGAAGTTGCTGAATAGTAGCTAATGGATATCAGAAAGTATTTTAGGAAAAAGAGACCTTGTGGCTCCAAAGGAAGTGAATATGAACCAAAAAAAAGCAAATGTGATAGCTATGAATCGGTGGAACACAAGGAACAGATTCGAGCAGTGCAGCAGAGAGAGAGTGAGGAGGTGAGGGAGGAAGAGAGAAGAGGTGAGGAAAGAAGTGCAGCAGAGGGAAGAAGGGCAGCAGAGGGAAGAAGGGCAGCAGAGGAAAGAAGTACAGCAGAGGGAAGAAGTGCAGCAGAGGAAAGAAGTACAGCAGAGGGAAGAAGGGAAGCAGAGGGAAGAAGTGCAGCAGAGGGAAGAAGTGCAGCAGAGGGAAGAAGTGCAGCAGAGGGAAGGAGTGCAGCAGAGGGAAGGAGTGCAGCAGAGGGAAGGAGTGCAGCAGAGGGAAGGAGTGCAGCAGAGGGAAGAAGTGCAGCAGAGGGACGTAATATAAAGATGAACATTGGCTGAGGCAATCCCAAACTAAGCTCCAACCTAAAGCATTCAAAGGCTAGCCTGAAGAAATTGTACAAATCTAGGCTTACCTAAAAGAAAAGTTGGGAGGAAAAGTATTTATTGTATGTTTTAATAAGTATAGGTGAAAATCATAGGGGGGGGGGGAACTCTGCT
>WLWD01003902.1_pt1 | contig 33257 bp, 23 predicted proteins | sample 6712731 | NCBI WGS metagenome assembly WLWD01 (sample SAMN12718690, study PRJNA576275) | sponge metagenome | isolation source: marine sponge | host: Mycale hentscheli | place: New Zealand: South Island, Marlborough, Capsize Point | collected 2014-11-01
TGAGTAGAAATGAGGCACTCTCAACATTGTTTGCTATGAGTGGGCAGTTATTGTGGCGCGAGCTTCATGGTTACGGTAGGTAAAGTTAATGAGTTGGACGGAAATGAAGGATATGGGATAAGATATTTTACTACGAGTTGCTAGATCTTAACTTGTGTCATGATGAGATGGCATGTCTTAGTAGTTCTAGTAGATACTATGGATGAGTTGGGGGAGAATGAAGGCTGTGAGATGTAGGGTAAGGGATGTATTTACACATGGGTTGCCAGAGATTGCTTGATCACTCTTCAGGCGTGCATCTACATGGATACATTAGAATTTGGTCATATTATAGCAATAGGTCGTGGTACTGATACTATTCTACTGTTCTTGCAGATACCATAATGGAGATGCATGTATGCCTGGGTGAGTGGGTGGGAGGAGGGGGGGGGGGGGTTGATCACCCATCTTGTGTGTATAGGTACAGTACAGTAGAGTTTGACTATTGATTAAGTAGTCAATAGCAAACATTGTTCGGTGGGAGCTATGATTGGCCTGGCAATGCCGGCATCTTCTTGGCCATCATTTTCGCATAGAAAATCTTCTTGCTCTAGAGCATGAGGGAGTACATGCTCCTCAGTGGCAGATATGGTCTCTCCATTTCTGATGCAGTAGTGTTTGAATGTCATACAGTCAGGAAGCACAGTATGTACATATAACTTTTCAGCTTGTGCATCACAATATTAGCTCTCCAAGCTAATGAGTCAAATATATCCATTGGCAGCTGTAAGATCCCCGATAGGGCAATGAGGTAGCGAGGTATCTAGCTAGCATACAACTAACCACCCTATTCGGATTTATCCAGCAACAATCGATATCAAGAACATATTGGCAAGAGTGATATGCACAGTAGAGCCACACGAGCTAGCGCAAATGCAAGCGATTAAGCTAATTGACAGAGTTTAAGTATAATTGCAAACAATTGAAATCTGACAGTATAAGCAAATAATAATAACTGTATGCATATACATCTTTATATATAATGGAAGACAGCGCAGGGCCTCCTTGCAAAACAATGAACAAAAGGGAGCAGAGCCTCCATCACAACAATAGACAAAAGAACACAACAGAAGGACTGACTTGTGGTACAGGAAACAAAACAGGAAATGAGTATGGAATCCAAGTGACAATAACCAATGACATGTATAAGTGTATGTCCTCATTGTTTAATTGCATTTTCAACACTCTTCCTCACGTTACACGACATTGTTCGATTACTCCAGATTTTTTTCGAAGTTCACAAAAAGAATCACGACTTAGACCTTTGGTCAATATATCTGCAATCATTTGAGACATTGGACAATATTCCAGCTTGATAATTCCACGAGCTACTTGATCATGAATGAAGTGATGCTTTATCTCTATATGTTTGCTCTTCCATGGAATTGGGTTTTTTTGGCCATGGCAATTGCTGCCTGATTATCTTCATAAAATTAACACTGGGTTGATACCAAGTGAAGAATCTGTTAACTCACTAATTAACTGACGCAACCACACTGACTCCTGAACAGCAGCGCTCATCCCAACATATTCAGCTTCAGCTGTTGAGAGTGCTACACACTTTTGCTTCTGACTTTTCCTGGACACTGCACCATCACAGAGCATGAAGAGATAACCAGAAGTTGACTTACGGTCATCTAGATCACCAGCCCAGTCTGCATCTGTATATCCAATAATATCTCCACTATTTTTTTAGTAACAAATTCCAACATTTTTTGTGCCTTGAAGATAACGTAGCACACGCTTGAGAGCACTCCAAAGATCTTTTGTTGGCTTTGAATTGAATTTAGCAAGTGAGTTTACGGCAAACTATATGTCTGGATGAGTACAAACTGCTAGATACATTAGAGATCCAACAGCTGACTGATACTTAGTCTTGTCCACGCACTCGGTTGCAGTGATCTAGGACTTCCAAATACATGACCTTTAGTGTTGGTAGAGGGTGCTAGTTGTACAGTGGAGTTGGAGGTCCACATGGGGGAGGGGCTGCTGTCCAGCGGGAAACCAGGAAGGGAGGCCATTGATGAGGACGAGGAGAGAGGAGAGGGAGGTCCAATGGGTGTGGCACTTTCAGAGCAAAACGAGTGAGCAGCAGCAAGCAGTGCGGACACACACATCAGGTAAAGGGTGGCACCAGTAAAAGCAACCTGAAATAAATGAATTTAAACAGTATTGGGTTTATAAATACAACAGAGGAAGAAGTAAAAACTAATGGAAACCAATAATTTATGCCAGACAAGTGGTTTGAATCTTGCATGACTTGACAGGTCTGTTCAAGTATCAAGTAAGTGGGCTAGAAATGAACTTCGATAATGGAAGCACCTAGGGAGTTAAAGAAAAGCTCACGGAACTTGCCGGTAACTTGCTGGGAATTGCTATTTTAAAAAACAATACAAAGGGCTGAAGAATAGAAAAAACACTTTCCTCTCTGCCCGCACATTAACTTAGTTTCGATACGACTCAATCTAGCATGTGACGGGTAAACAATTCTCTTAAGTATTTTCTGTTCTCTTTCAAACTAATGGAAATCTATGAGCACAGCAACCTGCAAGATGAGGTCTTGTGTTTCTATGCAGTTTTTCAAGTTTATAGATCAAAGAACACGTGTACCATGACAACATGTTACATGAACATGTAAGTCAGTGTTTGTGCCTAGTAGCAAGCATAGGATGTGGGTGGTATTCTAAAGCAAACACGCAAACATGGTAAATTCCTCATTAAAATTTCAAAATCCCTTATAAATGAATTACTAAATTTCAGGGGAAGTGATCGGTTAACCATATTGCTTCGATCAGACCCTGACACCCTCAGCTTTAATGCTCCAGTTTGAGAAGGCTTACAAATGAATTACTCATACACCTGGATCAGTCCAAGGAGATTTAAAAAAAAAAAACAACAAAAAAAAAACAACTAGAGAGACAGAATAGCAAACCATTTTTTTTTTTAATGTCATCCACCTTCCAACATTTATGCAAAAACGAATAGATTTTTGGTAAAGAAAGATAAAGTTTAAGCTGGCTTTGAGATAACAACTTGTGGAGACGTATGTGTGTGTGTGTGTGTGAGGGGGGGTGGTGAGCATGGTGCAGTCAAAATAAGTGCAAATAACTCCTCAACAAGCTATAAACAATGGTAGGGGATTTCAATACCTTCTTTACCACTTTCAAAACGTGAATTTGAAACTATGTACATAATACTTGTTGCTCTACCAGTCTCCTGTTTCCACTATACAGCCTTTGACAATGTATACACATTATATTACTTGAGTGCTGTTTGTTACAAATAGCACCCGGTTAAAGAAGTACCTCCAAAACTCCACCACTTGCTACAATTTTAAGTAGCCATAAATAAACAAAAAGTTCATATTATACAACATAACTTACTTGGAATGTAGAAAAAAAGAAAAGCATTAGTAGCTATGTTCCCTTACTGAGTTTGATTAGATCATGATAAACTAACGCATGGACTAATGCATCCGTGTGATGTGAAGGTCACATTTTTCTAGTCATTCAACCAAATTGCCTATACATATGATCATAAGCACTCCATAGATTCACTTAGATCAACACTTACTGTTTGCTGTAGCTAGCTACCAAGTAACTTCATAGTATTTCCTAAGTAAAAAATTAAACAGCCACTGGCCAATAGACATGTAGTGTTATAATTATGACAATTGCTGAACAAGCAGCAGTATTATATAATTAATTATTTTTCAATATCTTAGTACAGTGTATAATGGACCATTTCATTCTATAGCTACTGCTTAACGTGTGCCGTTCACAGCTCAGCAGCATGTAGAAATTTTATTTGTGTGTGAATACCATTCATACGGTCTTGATAAAGTATGAATGATGTTCACACTATTGATACCTCATAGATGATCCTGTATCTGTACAAAGATTAGACCAAGAGACATTCCCTGTGATTCTGTATTAGCTTAAAGCATTTTGCTTCTTACAGTCTCCCTTGCATACAAGACTTGGATTCAATTTCATACATTGTAAGTTGCACATCTGATTCTTCCAATCAGGCAGCATATTCTGGTGTTAATGAGGACTCATGTGTAACTTCAAGTGAAGTGTCCACTGGGAAAGTTTCTTTGTTATTTAAAACGGGACATATTGTACAATTTTCTACTATTGCACCTTGATAAATTTGGAGTTTAATTGGCATCTAGCCCAGTAGTATTACCAACTCCTTTTCCCCCCGTACCATAACGGAAACGATTTCTGAAATTGGTGGCTGTGTCACGCTTTGGATGGTCCCCCGCTATATGTGGTCTTCCCCTCCCCCAGACCAAACAAGACAGAACAAGGCTGTCGTGCATGATCCCCGGTGTCAACTTCGGATTTGATATTTTTCGTGTATTGAAGTAATGAGCTCAGAAAGTGAAGAAATATAGTTGATAGCTTTTAGGGTGTTTATCCTGAAGGCTGTACTAAATCAGAAAAGAGTAATAAAATAAGCCAGCACATGGAGTGGGACAATGCAAGACGAAAGTGAGCTATTTTTGTCTCATAATTTAGTGCTAACAAATTAGTATTGTTGCTAGACTGTACTTTTGAGTAGGAGATTGGTGGTTGCATGCTTTACCAAAAGGATTACTTTTAAGGCAATGCTTGAAAAGGTAGTATTTCACAGCTTTCTCAACTACCTACACTTCAACTTTTATTTAAAAAAGAAGAAGAGTTTTTCTGCAAGCTGCATATCTCATACCTTAAGTGATGGATATTGAAGGTGACAATGTTTTAACGTGGGATAATTATCATAAGGTGCACTTCATTAACATACATCACATTACAATTATACACCAGTTAAAGTGTAATAAAAGTAGAATTTTTTTAATGATAAAATATTAAGTATTTAATTTAGTATTTCTTGAATTGTTTGAAGAAAGAATTTAAAAAAATGAGCACATGGCAAATTGTATCCAAAATGGGTTGGTGTGCACAAAATCACGAAGTTTTCATATTATTATTCATATTATATGTAATAGCATTAGACAAATACAATCAATTGTGTCCACGTAAAACCTTATCATCAGCTAATGAGCAATTCTTCAAAGATGTCTTCTGTCTCATCCATGTCTATTTCTCCAGAAATTGACACATCTCTCTCTCTCCGAGAGAATAATTTCGCGCTCTTCTGAAGATAATTCTCCCTGACCAGCCTTATTAATTTCTCAATATCTTGAAAGACCTATCTTGCTCCCTTCAAAAAAAGAACCAAAGAGAACAGAAGAGAACTAAAGAGAATAGAGAAACAAGAAACAAAGAGACTAAATAGAATAGAATAAACTGCGACTAGAATAGACTACGAGTGACTAAAGAGACTAGAAGAAACTAAAGAGACTAGAAGAGACTAAAGAACTAGAAGAGAATAAAGAGACTAAAGATGCTAGAAGAGACTAGAAGAGACTGCGAATGACTAAAGAGAATAGAAGAAACTAAAGAGACTAAAGAGACAAGAGACTAGGATAGGCTAAAGAGACTAGGAGAGAAAAAATAGACTAGGAGAGATTAGAAGAGAGTAAAGAGGCTAGGAGAGGCTAAAGAGACTAGATGAAACTAAAGAGAAGGAGAGACTAAAGAGACTAGGAGAGACTAAAGAGAATAAAGAAACCAAAGAGAAACAGACGAAGACTAAAGAAGAATAGAAGAAACTGCAGACTAGAAGAGACTAAAGGAATAAAAACTAATAGACTAGAAGAACTAAATAGAATAGAAGAAAACTAAATGAACTAGAATAGACTCAAGAATATAAATAAACAAAGAGAACAGAAGAACTAAAGAGAATAAGAGAAACTGCAGACTAATAAGAACAAGAGAATAGAATAAACTAAAGCGACTAGAAGAGACTAAAGATAATAGAAGAAACTAAAGATACTAGAAGAGACTAAAAGAGAATAGAATAACCAGAAGAGAAACAGAAAGACTAAAGCGAATATAAGAAACTGCAGACTAGAAGAGACTAAAAGAATAGAAGAAACTAAAGAGACTAGAAGAGACTAAAGAGAATAGAAGAAACTAAAGAGACTAGAAGAGACTAAAGAGAATAGAAGAAACTAAAGAGACTAGAAGAGACTAAAGAGAATAGAAGATATTAATGAGACTAGAAGAGACTAAAGAGAATAGAAGAAACTAAAGAGACTAGAAGAGACTAAGGAGAATAGAAGATATTAATGAGACTAGAAGAGACTAAAGAGAATAGAAGAAACTAAAGAGACTACACTGTAAAAATGGAAGTGTGCATAGCACACTAAAAACTCAGCACACCTTAGGTGTGCATAACAAAGTGTGTCTAGCACACTTTTTTATGATACCGAGTGTGTTAAGCACTCCTTTGTTTTGGTGTGTTAAATACCAAGTGTGTTTTGCACACCTCAACTGACTTTTTTTTTTAACTCAGTAAGCATGTTAGGATTCACTATTATATAGTTGGCTCATTAGCAGAAAGCTCGACTTCACTTGAACAGATCCTATCAGTGACTGCAAGGTTAGAAATATATTTGGCTTCTTCATATCCTCAAAATTATATTAATCATTATAGAACAAGTGTCAAGGTTATACAATCTAATCAGCGTTATAAGAACATTTGGACTATATTTATATATATTATATATGCATATATATACATATATATATAATATATAATAACTGCACATAAGGTCTTTCCATTAGCTTCTGTACATTTTAATTATATTCATAGTTTACCCACATGAAATCTAGCAAAGTCATTGCTACATAAGAAGATGCTATTATCCTTCCAAGTATCACTGGTAACTCGTCAGATAAATAAAGAATGAAGCCAGAAATCAGATAAATAAAGAATAGAAGCCAGAAGGTCAATCAAGATCTTCAGAACATTCTTCTGGATTTTGGGTCATATCGTATTATTGTGTTAATAATAATGTTGTTGAAAAAAAATTTTAAAAATATCGTAATGGTGTGCTCAAATCAGAATAGTGCACAACACACCTAAAACAGTGTGCTATCCACACATAATTTAGTGTATTGAGCACACCAGATTTGGTGTGCTGTGCACTCCAAAAATGGTGTGCGTATTGAGACTTCATCAGCACACCTTATTTGGTGTGCTATGCACACTTCCTTTTTTTTTTCAGTGTAGAAGAGACTAAAGAGAATAGACGAAACTAAAGAGACTAGAAGAGACTAAAGAGAATAGAAGAAACTAAGAGACTAGAAGAGACTAAAGAGAATAGAAGAAACCAAAGAGAACAGAAGAGACTAATCAGAATAGAAGAAACTAAAGAGACTAGAAGAGACTAGAAGAGACTAAAGAGAATAGAAGAAACTAAAGAGACTAGAAGAGACTAAAGAGAATAGAAGAAACTAAAGAGACTAGAAGAGACTAAAGAGAATAGAAGAAACCAAAGAGAACAGAAGAGACTAATCAGAATAGAAGAAACTAAATAGACTAGAAGAGACTAAAGAGACTAGAAGATATTAACGAGACTAGAAGAAACTAAAGAGAATAGATGAAACTAAAGAGACTAGAAGAGACTAAAGAGAATAGAAGAAACTAAAGAGACTAGAAGAGACTAAAGAGAATAGAAGATATTAACGAGACTAGAAGAAACTAAAGAGAATAGAAGAGACTAAAGAGACTAGAAGAGACTAAAGAGACTAGAAGAGACTAAAGAGAATAGAAGATATTAACGAGACTAGAAGAAACTAAAGAGACTAGAAGAGACTAAAGAGAATCGAAGATACTAAAGAAACTAGAAGAGACTATAAGAGATTAAAAATAGAAGAGACTGAAGAGACTATAAGAACTAAACAAACTGGAAGAGACTAAAGAGACTATAAGAGATTAAAGATACTAGAATAGACTAGAAATGACTGAAAAGAATAGAGACTATAAGAGATTAAAGAGACTAGAAGAGATTAAATAGAATAGAAGAGATTAAAGAGAATCGAAGATACTAAAGAAACTAGAAGAGACTATAAGAGATTAAAAATAGAAGAGACTGAAGAGACTATAAGAACTAAACAAACTAGAAGAGACTAAAGAGACTATAAGAGATTAAAGAAGACTAGAAATGACTGAAAAGACAAGAGACTATAAGAGATATTCTCTTTAGTCCCTTCTAGTCTCTTCTAGTCTCTTTAGTCCCTTCTAGTCTCTTCAAGAGTCTCTAGTTTCTTCTAGTCTCTTTATTCTCTTTGGTCCCTCCTAGTCTCTTCTAGTCTCAATCGTCTCTTTAGTCCCTTCTAGTCTCTTCTAGTCTGTTGTTCACATGAAACTGGGTAGTTTGATTTTATCTTAATTACGATGTTTTAATGTTGCTATATTATTATTGTTATAGATATTATAAGATAATTCTTGAATATCATATGAGCAGATCCGTTATTCAGATGTGGAGTCATTAATGACATTATTGCAATAAATAAAATTGTACCATAATATCTTTGCCTTCTTGTGACATTCATATGTACAAAAATACTGTTAGAAATTCATTTTTATACTGATTAATTAAAATTTTATTTATTCAATACCTAGTGGACAATAATAATGTACTGAGTGAAAACATTTTTTTAGAATATTATATTCATTTCATCAAAATTTTACACATGGTTACCCACTTACCTATCACCTGACAGACGAGTATTATAGCAAAACTTAAACTGTCACCCTCGCAACTGGTTTGCATTCATGTCAGTCATTATTGTTACCTGTGTGCATGTGCATTTGGCCCTTGAGCTGTCATCTCAAACAGTTTACTGTGGTCCCTCCAGTCTCCAGTATTCATCTGACCTGAAATGGATTAGAACTCCTCCCAATTTTTATTTGAGCCTGATGGATACTGAATTAGATACACAAGATACTGTTTGAGATAGACAGGTCATAAGCTGAAAGGACTATGCACATGCACACAGGCAACAATATGGTTCATCACACCAGTTGTTTAGTTTAGGGTGTCACAATAATTTTTGCTATTATATTAACGAATGAATGACCATGAGTAAAGCACTCATTTTTATTACAACTAAGTACTGCATGCTAAGGGCTATTTCATTCTAGCTGCATTATCATACAGACATTTGGTGTAAAATTTAATGAAAATGACAACATATCCTATAGAATTTTTTACACACAGTATTCTATTATTGTCCAAGAGGCATTCAAGAGATATGTGATATGAGTTGACTATAATTGTTATTCTTTGCAATGTGTCGTTGATGACTTCATATCAGAATAATGGATCCGCTCATATGATATTCAAGTGGTACCTCGGAAGCCCTAAAACATGAAACATAATGTTCAGGTCAGCCCTCACGAACTAGATCTGGATTCATAGCATGTATGTGTGTGATTGCATATATTAATGTTTTATTTTGACCATCACTTCATACACACTCTATACACTCCCCAGTGTGTGAGGTTACCTCTATATATCAATTTAGTCACAACCTTTCATTCACTAACTAATCATCTCGTCTCATTCAACTCTCTCATTAATTAGTACCAGTTTTTCTTCATACTTAGCTCTCTCTATATACCCTTCAGCCAGTTATTCTTGCAAGAAGTATGAAGTTAAAGTGTTAAGTCTCTTTAGACTTCTAAAATCATAGCTACTCCTCTTGTCCTCTTGTAGGGGGATCAAGAGTGAGGACCTTACAAACCCTCTCCATATAGCGGTTGCCGCCCCAACGTATCATTTGAAACATAAATGATACAAACTATCCAGTTCCATGTGAATAAATGCATACACATTAATCTGTGTGTAAAGACACTAGCTATAGAATTACTGTAAGATGTATAACAGCATACAAGTGACTGCAACAACTTTATTAAAAAAGAAAATACAACAGGACTGCAAAGGAATACAAAATGGAATATACTATATTCTAAATACTACAAGACACAACAAGAGATTGCAAGACACAAGAACAGACTAAAGAGACTAGGAGAGACTATACATGAGACAAAAAAGATTGAAGAGGCTAAAGAGACTAGAAGAGAATAAAAAGACTAGAAGAGAATAAAGAGACTAGAAGAGATCGAAAAGGCTAGAAGGGACTAAAGAGATTAAAGAGACTAAAGAGACTAAAGAGACTAAAGAGACTAGTCATTCAAATTGAGCTAGTGAACTATTTTAGATCCTGTTTACCCAGGCCTGCCCAGTTTCCACTAGCAACTTTGTTTATCAGCATTTTCGGCAAGGAATTCTTCCGTGTTTCCAGCCCAAAAATTAAAATTCAATTGAAGCACACCAGCAAGTTACTTTAGCAAGTTTGCTTTAGCATTGTAGCTGCCAGCTGTTATCTCCAGATCTAATTCTACCTTGGGCTGCTCTGCAGTAAGCAGTAAAGCAGCTAGCTATGGTAAATTCCTGTGGTATGAGAGCTGCAGCAGGAGAGTTATATAATAGGGCTGGTCCCATATAGGTGGATATGAGAGAGTAGTAGACCCTCTGCATATCTGGCCTCACATAACCTGCTCCCTGCTTTATCCTGCCTATTCTATTAAAGCTTTATCCTGCCTATTCTATTAAACTAAAAATAGCAATATCCCAAGGGTGGTTAGTATGCACAGCAGTTCATATACCTAAAGGCAAAAAATAGTGTACACTTACCAAGTTAGTACACCTAGTAACAATATAGCAACCGGATCTAAATTCTATAAATAACTCCTACAATAATGTTATGAGAGTACAAATTACATTAAAAGAACTACCAATTTAAGTCCACTTTTTGGTTAGCTATTTGATGATCTCATCAGCAGATCCTTATGTATTAGTGCTTAGATTACTGGATTTCAGGATGCAATTTGTGGAGTGGCTTTATCATTTATTGTGGAGTCAGTTGAATCTGTTCAAATTGTAAATAATCGGAATGGACACTGGCTTACAGTATCCACTATTGAACGTCTGCCTTCAACAGCTAGTGCTACATACAATAGCATGTATCATCATTATGTAGGAAAGCATGTAAAAGACAAACTTTATGGACACATAAATTCTGGCTGGTGAATATGATTGTGGGCTCTATGCCATAGCTAATGTGACTGCACTTGTGCATGGAAGACCCTTGAAAGATGTTTTACGAGTACAAGATATTTTTTGAGTAAAAGATATTTTATGAGTAAAAGAAGATGAGATTGCACTTATTTCAATGTCTAGAAAGGATACATTTCACCTTTTCCTAAGAGGAGAGCTCTAAAGAAAACATCAGAAACATAAAAATTTTGATGGTCAGAGCATTTGCAGACTACCAGATGGGCACTACTACATGAAGAATGGGGAGACCATACCTCAATTGATGCCACATGAATTCATGCCTGAAAGTAGTTTCAAAGGCTGATCTATTGGGAATTTGTTCCTGCAGTGCACTAAAATAAAGAGGTTATAATTTGTTGTTTATATTTTTGTTGTTGTTGTTTTTGCTTTTGCTACTTGCAATTTTAAATTAAAGTTCAATATTAATTTTGTGGTATTGACAAATTCAATGTATCAAAAATCTAGATTTAATTAATATTTAAACAATACAACCTCATAATCCAGAAAACTAATATTTGTTGCTGACTAAATCTTTTCAAAATTATTTTCATTGGGTTTGTGCTTGCATAATCTTGCTTCTTGCCTGAGGTGCTGGTGACATAAAATTAATGAATTGATTGACTGAGGTAGCTACTTGTAGCTAATAGTTTGAAGAAAGACATCCACTTCTTAGGATATCATGAACAAGTAGCTAAAGATGGTCTCAATGTTGAAGTGGAGAAGCAGATGTGAACAGTTAATTAATAAATATCCAGTGTATTATCTTGTCCATCCCACATGTCAATAAAATAGTTCCATAACTATACAGAAATCCATTAATTAATGGGAACAAACTTGAATGACAAGTCAGCAAAAAAAAGCAGAAGAGTTCCAACCATTACATACAAACATCCAACATGATTGCGCCCTGCATAGCTATGCTTGTAAACATCAGTTGTTTAAAAGGAGCAATTTATAGCTAATGCATGTGATAAAAGAAACGATGCTCATCTGGCAAATTAGATGGCATTTTGGCAAGAGTTTAAACCTGCATGCAGTAAATGTGAGGTGTCACATTGTTCTTTTTAGGCAAAAAAAAAAGCAATTCAGCAGCTATGCTTCAAGAATCTTGCTTTTGATTCAATTGTTAGCTAGAATAGTGTTGATGTAAATAGTTCAATATATAGCTATACTTATTGGACAGTATGATGTTCATTTTTAAGTTTTATTTTAATGGTATTAGCTACAAAAAAACTGAAAGGTCTTTACTAGTGGAACTTATAGTGAGGCATGAATATTATATATATATTTCCTCAAGTACAAAACTATTCCACATAATAAACAAGGTTTCAAAGCAGAATTTTAAACTTTTTTACACTCAAGCACAGTCACATTCAAATACTATGATACTAGAAAACCATTATCGTGAATTCTTTCAAATTGCTGACTGTCTGAGTTTCAGATCAGCAACTAGCTAGTTAAAACTTCATGATTTTAAGAGTTGCTGCAGAAGTAATGGTACTAGTAGTTACAATTTTGTGAACTTTGAATCAACTTTAATATAGAAAAGTTGAAGAATTCTGAATTTGTATTAACTAAGTAACTTCTTTCAATGATTCAGTCATTCAGGGGCTGAAATAATTATATTAATAGCAAATTTTCTCATTCTAACAGCCAAATTTTACTGAAAGCCAGGAAGATTTTGCACCAGCTCCTACGAAACTCCCCCTTATTGACACTGTAACAACAACTACTGTTGAAGCTGTAACTAAGTTTCTTAGTGAGGATAAGGAAAATGATTTAAGGGGTAGAGTTAGTGGTTCTCTTATTTCTGCAGTTGTGGCCTACTTGTACCTTCTTTGAGGAAGAAGCTTTAAACTCGGCTCCAGCACTAAACCTGTATTTTGGAAGAGATATGTAGATGACACCTTTGCATAGTTATGAAAGGAACTGAAAAACATTGGTTGGACCATTTAAACTCTGTAAGACCTCCTATAAAATTCACCATGTAATTAGAGGAAGATAATAAGCTACCTTTTCAGGATTGCTTATTAAAGAGAGAGAGTGATGGTATGCTTACATCCACTGTGTACAGAAAACCTACACACACAGATAGATACCTTCACTGTAAGTCTCATCATCCTAACCATGTAAAGACAGGAGTAGAGGTGCTTGTATCAGAGAGCTAGGAGGGTAACTAATATGAGTAAAAACTTGAAGGAAGAAGAGAAACACCTACATAAAGCAGGCTCTAAAGAGTTACCTTCTAGAGATCACACATATACTGAACAAGAGAAAGGTTTGATTCTTACTATTCCATACATAGCAGGATTGAGTGAGAGTATTCAAGAGAGTGGTGTGGATACTTTGACATCAAAACAGCATTTAAGTCGGGTAAGACAGTAAGATCACATCTTACTAAAGTCAAAGATATTATACCCATTACCACAGAGTCATCCATAGTGTACAATATACTCTGCAGTTGTGGTAAACTATACATAGGTGAAACAACTAGAAAGCTTAAGCAGAGAGTAAAAGAACATCAGGATGCTTGTAAGAGAGGTGATGAGAAGGATTCAACCATTGCTGAACATACTTGGCAGCAACATCACCCAGAGTTGTAGACAGAGTCAGTAAGAATCGTGAGTTGAAGATCAAGGAAGCTCTACACATACAGATGACACCAGACAACAACAACAAAAGCTTAACAGAGACATAGGTTTAGAGCTTCTAGGATGCTGGCTGTTCATCTGCGTGCAAATTACCCTCCAGGATATAATAAACAGTAAGCATGTACTCGAAAGTTCGACCTCAGTTGATCTCTAAAGAGGACTTTGGTAAGAAGTCGAAATGTCGGGTTAAGTTTTAATTAACAATATTGGCTGTTAGAGTGAGTGAGAAAATTTGCTATTATTATAAGTAACTTCTCTGCAGATCCTGCATAGTAAACAGAAATGAAGTTCATCAATTTCTGGGACAAACAAATAGTAATGTACAATTCCAGAGCGGGCAGTGGCAGTGTTCTTATCACAAAATATGCAACTCTAGATTCTCAACTCTCCGACACATCCAATTAGATGGAGTTCACTAGTTTCCATACTATTTCTGGTTTCCATTATTGCTTTAAACAATTTCATTGTCAACTTCTTTTCACTAGTTTCCATACTATTTCTGGTTTCCATTATTGCTTTAAACAATTTCATTGTCAACTTCTTTTCCTTGTATAATGATACTAATTTTTTGGACACTTTTTATCTTCTAAACCTTCTGCAGTCTGCAGTATGAATGATGAGACTATAATTGTGTATTTTGGCAGCAATAAGCATAATATGTCATGATTGCTAATTTGCTGGACAAAGTGAGCATCGCTTTATGTTTTCTCTTTGAGCGTATTACACAAATCAGTTTCTGAAACACACAAAGACAGGCTAGCAGTGTAACAGGTAACTGACTATGTTGGTGTTCTCTTAATTATCTAGATCAATGGCCAGTAGCTCTGCTAGTAAGCTCTCAAAGAAGAATGCTCCCAGCACTTCTTTAATATAAGATAGCTGGTGACTAATTTAGTCACTGTAACTCTGTGACAGTGTCCGCGCAGAGCCCTACCACCAACTCCTCCATGAATCATAGCTACTCCACAGATAACTGTAGAATCTGTATACATTAGTGGAGTCTCACTCACATGACTCTGTTGTATATAATAGTCAAGTCTACATATCTCTCTAGTAGATCATGCAATACTTCAGCTTCATCTTATTGAGATTGATATGGATGCTCAAGTTGATTAGGTTGTTCGGGTGCACCAGGATCATCAAAATCTTCAGGGAACTCTTGACTACCAATACTATCAGTGTTACTACACACATCAAATACATACTTCTCAGCATTAATTTCTGGTGATTCTTTTTCACATTCTTTCAAATTATCAGTGTGTTCGTTGAATGGTGCATGTTAAGTCTCGGTATATATTCAAGTGCTGCCACATCAGTCCTCTTCCCTCTCAGTTATGGTACTCCCTACGCCATACTCCCCTGTGATAATGTGGGTGAGGTGTTTCTGGTTCTTACACTCCCACTTCTAATTCTTAATTTCTACCCTTATCTTTCCCCTCTTATCTCTTCTCACTTATCTTCCCATATCAACAACATCATCTCTCAGAACCTCTAGTTTCTCAGCCAGCTAATTCACTCACTCACTTGGTAAGTTATGCAGTTAGTGAATCATCTATCCACCCTGCATATTAAATATCCATAGGTCCACGTAATTGTCGACCATAAACTAATAAACCATCCTCAAAATGACTGTAAGGACCTGTAATGGTAGACCCATTTAAATATAACCATGCAAGCATCAGCTACTTTCCTAGCTGCAGCTGTTTTCAGATGCACAGCGTCAGCCACATGGTAGCCATGTAACATGAAGTTAGTATGAAACATATTCTTTCCTTCCCAGGAGGTAATGGACCCACTTGTCCAATGCTATAACTTCAAATGGCTGTGTCAATCATATCTGTCAGCACCCTACTTACTTTATTCACCTTTAAGCAAATAATACAAGATTTAACATGTAGTTCACTATCCTCTGCAATAAAATTTACTACTAACTATTTTAGTCATTTTCTTACACACAACATGCCCGCTAGTTTCATGAGCAAGTTTAAAAGTCATGCTATTCTTTGACTTAGAAACTACCAATCTATTTTAAACTCTTGGTCACGCACCATTGTCTGTGAAACAATGCCATCCACTTGCTCAGTAGTAGTCCCTCTCCTTCCTGTCAGCTAAACTACTACACGTCTGAAGGATGGGAACTGCATAATTTCCTGTTCCAACTGCTCAGTCTCTTCCTTATTGTAGCAACATCTGGTGCACCTGGCTCACACAAACCAATCCAATCATTACCACACAAATTACTTTCCACATTCCTCAACATATCTTCCTGCCTATCATCTTCTCCCTCTACTTCTGAAGAATCAGCGCAACTACACCAGCTTCCAATCAATTCCTCACTCCCAGAACCCATTCACACTCCTCAACTAAATCACAATCCATGCACTCATTAGTAACATCTTTCTCACCCAATTCAAAAGGAGTTGGACATATTATATCCCGACAATCTTCTTGTCTATCATACTCAATTTCAGCCATCTTCTTTTTAAATTTGCTATGAGTAATTGGATACACCTACATAGCTACTGCTCACTTTCTGAAGAGTGTGTCATGTCATCAGTCATTAAGTATGAAACTAGTAATGGCTTACACACAATAGCTCACTAGTGCACATGGAATCAGGTACTACTGCTAACTTTGTGAAAGACTAAGACTGCACAACAAAACTAACCATGACCAACCTAGCCACGTAAAGTTTCCTTTGAGACTACAAATATTCACACTATCATCAATAAGTTGGTTCAACAAGACAAAACTTTCTGGAATTACTGTTACCTCTGCCTCAGTATACAAAACAATGTCTGCTTCCTAATTATTTATGGTGGATAAGTCAGTCGAAGACTGCAAGACACCTCAAGCTAGCGGCAAAAAAAAGACAGAATTTTTTAGTGACATATCATCAGCAAATTCACCATCCTCTCAAATTTCGATTCATATGTAGACTATAATACAACTGAGAATAACCAAAGCAAAAAGCAAGAGTAGTGACAGTATTGATAATCTGTGTGTGTGTAATGATGTACAACATGTCCAATAGTATTCCGCTATTCATATGTATGACGCTTAATCTACAGCTATCAAACTACATTCACAAACCTGAAATTAGGCTCTATCTTACTGCATGCATGTATAAAGAAGTGCCCACTATCTTGAACAGAGGAAATATACAGGAACTTCAGCCTTTCCTACAACTATCACACAACAATTCTAGATAAGGAAATTGTAATCTGCTAGTGAATCCATTCAGTAAAGCACATATTCAATATGTAAAATGCTAGCTATATCCATCCTAGGCACATTTGTTCTTACTACAATACAATAAGGAACAGATTCAGGTGCAATAAGCATGCCGAGAAAGTGTTGGGAATAATTTGAAAATTTAAACTCCATTTTCTCAAAGTGCAATTTTAGATTTTAAATTCCGTTTTTTGTAGAGTCACAGATATATGGAAGCCCCAACAAGAGAAAATTAAGTCTTACCTAGAACATACGAAACTATTTTTTACAGTAACTTCAATGACCAGTGTGAGTCTTTACAGTGACTGAGACAATGATGCAGATCAACAGAAGTCGTGATATTTGTGTTTCAGACATAGAATTCATTGCTTTTCTCTGAAACACCATTCTATAAATGTGAAGCGTTCTTTGTCTACTGATATCTTGCTTGTTTTACCTGTTCCAATACCAAGCTTTCAATTGCTATAACCTAACAACAGAATTCATGTGAGAAATGGAGTTGTGGAAGACCTGATAATTCTGATTTTATCTATATTCCCACATGCACAATTTATAAATCTTGAAAATTTCGCTTCAGAAATGTGATAGCTATAACCTCAATGTAAAGGCAATTTTAACTAGAAGTTGATTTTTCTGAAGAAAATGATTTTTAGCTAAAGATTTTTCTTTCTTTTTTTCATTTGCAGAAACTAGACTAGATATATGCTCTAGCTTATGACAGACACAAGTGTCATATAAAGACTAAAGATATACTCTAGCTTATGACAGATATAATGACAGGAAAAAAATATACTCCAGCTTAAAGAATATATTCCAGCTTATTGCTATTACAGTATACAAAGCAAGTTTGAAGCTGTAAATCCTGTACAGGACAATATGACATTAGAGAAAACTTTATTAAGTCAATATTAAGATATATTGAAGGTGTTAGTATACTAGTAGAGGAATTTGAATGCAATACAAATTATTGTCTTGTCCAGGATAATTGTAGTCCACCGTTTAATATAGTACAAGTGGATAATACAAAGTACATGACAATTCAATAAGGATTATAATTATATATATGATAGAGTACTAAATAATTGTTAGATATAGAAGTGAAGTGAAGAGTTACTGGATTGCTTGAATGAGTATTGAGGACTGAATCTCTATAAAGTGTTGCTAAGTGGTAATCATTGTTACTAAACAACTGCCCAAGGAGTTGTAGCCCATGGGCTTGTACGGAACTTGAGGGTAGGTAGATAAGTTTGCAAGTGAACCCAAAGGTGCATTGTCGATCAATTCTATTGCTTAAGCAGAAGGCATAATATAATAATAATCTGAAACATCACATTCTTGGATTAATATTTTGGTCAATAGCAATCATAACACATTGTATGTGTACTAAAAGTACAAAATAACATTCTAATTATAATAAATTAATTTATAAGATGTGACCACTACTAATATATGCATTTTTGCCAGTGCTTTGGGGAAGTTCAATCTGTAATGGTTTAGGAATGTTTTAATGTCAATATCTGTAAAAAAAAAAAACAACCAAAAAACTGAAGAACATTAAAAAGTCTCAGCATGATGTATTATTTCACTACCGAAGCTGGTCAATAGCTATATCATCAATAGCACCATCACTGTGGAGCCTCTATGACACTGGTCAAAATTGGCAAAGGTTGCCTGAAGAATCGAGTAAGATCTGCTAGCCTGAAGAATCGAGTAAGATCTGCTTGTCTGAAGAATTGAGCAAAATCTGCTTACCTGAAGAATCGAGTAAGATGTGTTTGTCTGAAGAATCGAGTAAGATCTGTTTGTCTGAAGAATCGAGTAAGATCTGCTTGCCTGAAGAATCAAATAAGATCTGCTTGCCTGAAGAATCGAGTACGGTCTGATTGTCTGAAGAATATAGTAAGGTCTGCTTGCTATGAATCGAGTAAGGTCTGCTTGTCTGAAGAATCGAGTAAGCTTGACTGAAGAATCGAGTAAGATGTGCTTGTCTGAAGAATCGAGTAAGATGTGCTTGTCTGAAGAATCAAGTGAGGTCCTGCTTGCCTATGAATCGAGTAAGATCTGCTTGTCTGAAGAATTGAGTAAGATCTGCTTGCCTGAAGAATCGAGTAAGATCTGCTTGCCTGAAGAATCGAGTGAGGTTTGCTTGCCTATGCAGTTAAGCCTTTAGTAGCTGCTCTTTCCCAAACTTCTGTCCCCCATACTCACAACTTCCCTACTCCAGATAAACACTGGGACCTGCGATGGAGTGTTTTCCTGCAAGCATCTCGCACTTCTGCCTTGACTGTCAGGTATTGGCAGTAGTGATAATGGCTAACCATTGGACAGTATCTTCTGATGTATTATTTTAAATAAGACTTTATTTCATTCTAACTACTGAATTCACTTACCTTTCCTTGTGTTGGAATTGTTATTCCTTTAGTGTGAGGTTCTCCAGACATAAGTCTTCTGCTGACATTAGCCACTAGCTACTCTCTTATCAACTGGCGTTGCTTGTGAGTCGGAAGTCTGATGCAATATACTTGTTAGGCAGTATTTATGAAGGTGAGGCTACTGACTGGTCAAAATGATCTTTGCACTTAAGCACTGGTAAAGGTCTCTGAAAATGGTAGCTTGACTCCTCTGACTGTAATGAAGATTTACAGCAGGGACTAGTAAGGCCATTACTATGCTGTGCATAAACAGACACTTTATAAGAGGCAATATCTCCAAGTTAGCTCAATGTGCATGTCTGGAATTCCAGCACAAACTTTGCACAATGGTGATTGTGAAGAAGCATTCAGAGGAGGAACATGGTCAGAAGATAATGAAGGAGGTGCGACTTCTTTCATTTGAGCTATACCAGATGCAGGTGTGATTCCACATGGTCTGCCAAATGTAGAAGACACTTTCTTGTTCTGTCCACCTCTGAGTTACTAAATATGTGAATTGATCACATATCTATTTCACCTCGTAATTATAATATTTGATTATATTTGATTTTTACCTCACATTCTCCTTTATGTCTACACCATTGAATTGAAAATGATTGTTGGTGGCTTTTGCACAATAAGGAACTCTCTTTTTGTAAGCTTGGATTGTTCTTCTAATTACTCCCTGAAAGCAAAGCAATATTCTGGAGGCCATGAATTCCATATGATCTTCACTGACATCAGCTTTGAATGTCTCTTGGAGACGCCTACTGTTCCAGATGCAAGAGGAGGATCTCTTGGCAGTCTTCCATCTCTTCCCACACACCCTACAACACTTCTTAAGCTGTTCTTTATGTATTTCCTTAATTTTCCTATCAGTATGTATGACTTCACCTAAAATTTGTTTTCAAGTGACTAATCTATACCAGCAACTCCTCCATGAATCCTAGCTACTCCACAGATAACCGCAGCCTAATGCTAAACATGAATTCCCATTCCCAGAGTAATACTTTCAGCTACATACCTCAACGCAATTATTTACATCCGTCTCTATCGTTCACGTACTAAGAGTTGCGACATCGGACGCCCGGGAAGTATCCTCGACTTACAAAAGCCAAAGCCCAGCAGGAGGAAGCAGAGGTGGAGGTCCAACCCTCTTTGTGCAATAAACGGACACATATGCACATGCGCAGTACTGACTCATTAGCCCCCGCGCCCCTCCCCCTAGCGCAATGGCCGCTTTTGGTGGAACGTAGTTCGTTGACTTGCTTGATGAAAATTTCCTATTATTTGAATCAGAAAATGCCTTCCTGCCGGTCAGAAACGATTTGTGGAAAAGGTCGCTGATATACACTGACCACAGCAAATTTTCAGGCAAAAGTTGGGGGATCTCTGGTAAGAGGGTTTTTGTGGAGTAAATAAGGACTGGGGAGGTTAGAGATTAGAAAAGTGGCTGTGTTCTATAACAGGAAGTGATTGTGTCAGTGATGAGGGAGCAGAGTAGTCTGGCAGAGCTGGTATTTTACCTAGGGAGCAGAGGGTGTGGCTGGCAGTACTATTGTTCTGTTGTGGCCTGTACATTGCATCAGTGATCTAGAGGGTGTGGCTGTTAGTGCTATTGTGTCAGTGATCTAGGGAGCAGAGGGCGTGTCTGTCAGTACTATTATGTCAGTGATCTAGGGAGCAGAGGGCGTGGCTGTTAGTACTATTGTGTCAGTGATCTAGGGAGCAGAGGGCGTGGCTGTTAGTACTATTGTGTCAGTGATCTAGGGAGCAGAGGGCGTGTCTGTTAGTACTATTGTGTCAGTGATCTAGGAAGCAGAGGGCGTGGCTGTTAGTACTATTGTGTCAGTGGGAGCAGAGGGTGTGGCTGTTAGTACTATTGTGTCAGTGATCTAGGAAGCAGAGGGCGTGGCTGTTAGTGCTATTGTGTCAGTGATCTAGGAAGCAGAGGGCGTGGCTGTTAGTACTATTGTGTCAGTGATCTAGGGTGCAGAGGGCGTGGCTGTTAGTACTATTGTGTCAGTGATCTAGGGAGCAGAGGGCGTGGCTGTTAGTACTATTGTGTCAGTGATCTAGGGAGCAGAGGGTGTGGCTGTTAGTACTATTGTGTCAGTGATCTAGGGAGTAGAGGGCGTGGCTGTTAGTACTATTGTGTCAGTGATCTAGGGAGCAGAGGGTGTGGCTGTTAGTACTATTGTGTCAGTGATCTAGGGAGCAGAGGGCGTGGCTGTTAGTACTATTGTGTCAGTGATCTAGGGAGCAGAGGGCGTGGCTGTTAGTACTATTGTGTCAGTGATCTAGGGAGCAGAGGGTGTGGCTGTTGGTACTATTGTGCAGTGATCTAGGGAGCAGAGGGTGTGGCTGTTGGTACTATTGTGCAGTGATCTAGGGAGCAGAGGGTGTGGCTGTTAGTACTATTGTGTCAGTGATCTAGGAAGCAGAGAGTATGGCTGTGGAAGCAGAGGGCGTGGCTGTTAGTACTATTGTGTCAGTGATCTAGGGAGCAGAGGGCGTGGCTGTTAGTACTATTGTGTCAGTGATCTAGGAAGCAGAGGGCGTGGCTGTTAGTACTATTGTACCACATACTCTATTGTATTGAATGTTGTAGTACAGTAGAACCTCAGAGTTACATACCCCTTGGGAAACCAGGTGTACGTAACTCTGAAAGTACGTAACTCAGAATATAAGATGATTTAACTTGTACTAAAACATTTAAATGACTAAAATATTATGCATACAGTATTTTGGCCATTTAATGGTGTACCCTGGAGATTCTTTTCTGAGTAAACCAGATCCCAGATAAATGGTCCCTGGTGTTTTGTTGTTGTTGTTTTTTTCTGAGTAAACCAGAATACACTGCACTATAAAATCTTTATCAATATATCTCCTGACAGGAACCTCTTTTTCAGGCTAAGTGTCACCTGATTCTGCTGAAAACCTTTCTATATTCTTCCTGTCTCTCTATAAGTCTGAAATTGTGGACTTTCCTAAGCCAAACTCCTGAGCACCTCCAGATAAAATATTCCTTGATCTATTATTCTTCCTAATATTAAGCTTCTTCTGATAGTAATTATTTAGCCATTTTACTGCAAATTCCACAAAAAAAAATCATCGGACGACCCAGTACCCATTACGATGTTCCTTCGCAGTTCGGTTAACCGGTTAATTCGGTTGTCTGATGTTCTGATCTCTGAGGTTCTACTGTACTTCAGAACGAATTGTGTTGTAGGATACTGTCACATGTGATACAGGATTGTGTTCTAGGATAGTGTCAGATGTGATGCAGGATTGTGTTCTAGGATAGTGTCAGATGTGATACATGATTGTGTTCTAGGATAGTGTCAGATGTGATACAGGATTGTGTTCTAGGATAGTGTCGGATGTGATACAGGATTGTGTTCTAGGATAGAGTCAGGTGTGATACAGGATTGTGTTCTAGGATAGTGTCGGATGTGATACAGGATTGTGTTCTAGGATAGTGTCGGATGTGATACAGGATTGTTTTCTAGGATAGAGTCAGATGTGATACAGGATTGTGTTCTAGGATAGTGTCGGATGTGATACAGGATTGTGTTCTAGGATAGTGTCAATGTCTAGGATCGGTGGATGTGATACAGGATTTTGTTCTAGATAGTGTCGGATGTGATTGTTGTTCAGGAGATGTGATGGATTTGTGTTCTAGGATAGTGTCGGATGTGATGCAGGATGTGTGTTCTAGGAGGATAGTGTCAGATGTGATACAGGATAGTGTTTTCTAGGTATGTCAGATGTGATGCATGTGATGTGATACAGGATTGTGTTCTAGGATAGTGTCAGGATGTTGTGTTCTAGGATAGTGTCAGATGTGATTTGTGTTCTAGGATAGAGTCAGATTGCTACAGATTGTGTTCTACATAACGGATTGTGTTCTAGGATAGTGTCAGATGTGGATACAGGATTGTGTTCTAGGATAGTGTCAGATGTGATACAGGATGTGTTCTAGGATAGTGTCACATTTGATACAGGATGGATGTGTCAGATACAGGATTGTGTTCTAGGATAGTGTCAGATGTGATACAGGATTGTGTTCTAGGATAGTGTCAGATGTGATACAGGATTGTTTTAAGGATAGTGTCAGATGTGATGTCAGGATGTGTGTTCTAGGATAGTGTCAGATGTGATAACAGGATTGTTTCTAGGATAGAGTCAAATGTGATTGTGTTCTAAGGATCGTGTCGATGTGATTTGTGTTCTAGGATAGGATGTCAGGATGTGATACAGGATTGTGTTCTAGGAGAGTGTCAGATGTGATGCACATAGTGTCAGATGTGACAGGATTAGGATATGTCAGATGTGATACAGGATAGGATAGTGTCAGATGTGATACAGGATTGTGTTCTAGGATAGAGTCAGATGTGATACAGGATTGTGTTCTATACAGGATTGTGTTCTAGATGTGATACAGGTCAGATGTGTTTCTAGGATAGTGTCAGATGTATGATGTTTTAGGATGATGTGAGTGTCAGGATAGTGTCAGATGTGATACAGGATTGTGTTCTAGGATAGTGTCAGATGTGATACAGGATTGTGTTCTAGGATAGTGTCAGATGTGATACAGGATTGTGTTCTAGGAAGTGTCAGATGTGATACAGGATTGTGTTCTAGGATAGTGTCAGATGTGATACAGGATTGTGTTCTAGGATAGTGTCAGATGTGATACAGGATTGTGTTCTAGGATAGTGTCAGATGTGATACAGGATTGTGTTCTAGGATAGTGTCAGATGTGATACAGGATTGTGTTCTAGGATAGTGTCAGATGTGATACAGGATTGTGTTCTAGGATAGTGTCAGATGTGATACAGGATTGTGTTCTAGGATAGTGTCAGATGTGATACAGGATTGTGTTCTAGGATAGTGTCAGATGTGATACAGGATTGTGTTCTAGGATAGTGTCAGATGTGATACAGGATTGTGTTCTAGGATAGTGTCAGATGTGATACAGGATTGTGTTCTAGGATAGTGTCAGATGTGATACAGGATTGTGTTCTAGGATAGTGTCAAATGTGATACAGGATTGTGTTCTAGGATGTCATATGTGATATAGGATTATGTTCTAGGATAGTGTCAGATGTGATACAGGATTGTGTTCTAGGATAGTGTCAGATGTGATATAGGATTGTGTTCTAGGATAGTGTCAGATGTGATACAGGATTGTGTTCTAGGATAGTGTCAGATGTGATACAGGATTGTGTTCTAGGATAGTGTCAGATGTGATACAGGATTGTGTTCTAGGATTGTGTCAGATGTGATACAGGATTGCGTAAAAAAAATAAAGCAACACATTCTGTTGAAGCTAAGCTTCCTTTCCAAAGGACACTTCATTGAAAATGCTGTATTGTACCTAAGGTTGGGCGATATACCGGTATATAGTCATGATCGCGGTATCTGTCAATAACCGTCTGGCGGTATCGTGTCGGCTAGCAATATTGAAATATTGAATGAAAATCTAGAAAAACCGCCAAAACTTACCTGCGCGCGCATTATGCGCGGGAAGTGACGCGCACGCAATAGTCGAGCAGCTGTATTTTTATTCTCTTGCAAGAAAAGTATGGCAGACCCTGCGACGAGAGTACCGGAGCTACACAAGAAGCCTGGAAGCAAGAGTCAAGTATGGAACTACTTTGGCTTGGAAAAAAAGGATGGAGAGTTACAGAAGGAGACTGCAATTTGTCGCACTTGTTACCGAAGAGTGGCAACCAAGAATGGGAACACTAGCAACTTGCTTGCACATTTGCGCACTACCCATAGCAATCTCCACTTGCAAGTAAAGGAGGCTATGGTGAAAGAATCGCTAGCAACACTAGGAGCGTCAACGTCAACGTCAAGGAAGAGGCCTGCTGATCAACTGTCACTTGCAGAGTCAGTGGATAGAGTACAGAGGTATGAACGAAAGGGCAAAAAGTGGAAAGAATTAACTGATGCTGTGATGTTTTATATTGCGAAAGACTGCTTGCCTCTCTACACTGTTGAAAAGCCAGGATTTAAAAATCTTGTGTCCACTTTTGACAGTCGTTATGATCTACCTAGCAGATCATACTTTTCAAGAACTGCCCTTCCTGAGCTGTATGCTGAAGTGAGAGACAAGGTAAAGGCCGAGTTAGAGCCTATCACATATTTTTCAGCAACTACTGATCTTTGGTCCAGTGATGGTAGTCTGACCCCATACATTAGCTATACAGTACACTTTTTGAACAATGATTGGAAACTTCAAAGTCGGTGCCTTCAGACAAAGTTTCTCCCTGAAGATCACACAGGAGAAGTTTTATCAGATTCGTTGGAAGATACTTTGAGTACATGGAACTTAGTAGTGGAGTGTCAAGTATGCATAACTACCGACAGTGCTGCAAATATCATCAATGCAACTAAACGGCTTGACTGGTTGAGACTTTCCTGCTTTGGCCACAACCTTCATTTAAGTGTAACCAAATCACTGGCTGATGATTCACGGTGTAGCCGAGCATTGGGTTTATGCCACAAAATTGTTTCGGCATTTTCTGGTAGCTGGAAGAGGAAGAGAGAATTAAGTAAATCTCAAATAAACTTTAAACTTGAACAACATTCTTTGATATCAGTAAGTTAAATACTCTTTTGATAGTTAATACAATTTAAATGCAATAACAATAATAGAATATTAATTCAAAACTATTAATGAAATAATTAATACAGTAATTAGTTGGTAACAGTTGTGTTAAATGTATTTAGGATTGTCCCACAAGATGGGGAACGACTGGAGCTATGGTAAAGCGTATTCTTCAGCAAGAACAAGCCATCCGTAGTGTGTTGAGTGCTGACAGGAAAACCACACACCTCATTCCAACATGGCAGGACATAGATGTTCTTCAGTCCATTGATGCAGCTCTCAATCCCTTAGCATCTCTGACTGATCTACTATCTGGGGAGACATATGTAACTATATCTGCTGTACTGCCATTGCTTCACTTGATAGAGCATGATCTTTTAAAGAGTAGCATCTCCGACTCAAAGCTTACTGGTGAAAAAAATTATTGACGACATCAGTAATCGGTACACAGTAACTAAGTTGGGTGAAAAGTCCAGTATGCTCTTGAAATTTGCTTCCTTTTTAGACCCACGCTTCAAATCAAAATACATCTGTTCCGACCAGATTGCCAGTATTGAGAGTAAACTGGAAATGGAGAGTGTCCAGATACAACCTCGTGTTCCTCCTCCTGCTACATCTAGTCAAGATTGCCATCCTCCACCGAAGAAGAAGCGTAATTTAGGCAGCTTGTTTAAAGATGTAGAAGAAAAAAATGACACAGAAGATGTTCGGCCAGTAATATCCCCAGAACAGAAGTTCAAGGAAGAATTGGAACGCTACAAGTCTTCCATCAGCCTTGATTTTGAAGAAGATCCACTGATCTGGTGGAAACAAAACTGCCTCAACCTGCCCATTTTATCTCAACTAGCTCGCAAGTATTTGTGTGTGTGTGCAACAAGTACTAGCTCAGAAAGATTGTTTAGTGCAGCAGGCAATGTAGTGACGCCTCTGAGAGCTCATTTGAAGCCAGACAAGGTTGAGATGCTAACCTTTCTTTCGAAAAACTTGTAATTGGACCCATAATTCTCCATTTTTTCCCCCTCATAATTCAAAATTTCAATATTTTCTTTTTCCCATTCTTCAAAGTTTCAGTAATTTCCCCCCCCCCCTCATCATTCAAATTTTCAATAATCATCATTAAAAATTCTTGCTGTTAAATTTTTTCTTAAATAATTAATAATATAAAAATATTCAATATATAGTCATATCACAATTATTGTCCTGCCAAAATACCGTGATACAATATACCCCAATATCGCCCAACCTTAATTGTACCAGAGCTTTAGTTGATAAATTATTAGATTGTATTCTCTTAGTGACTTGACTATTGGACGAAGGATTTTCAATTAGGAACAAATCTGTTCTGCCAGGCATATAGCTATGACAAACGGCTCAGTAACCATAGCAACTTATCATTGCCACTAATAGAATAGAAAATGAACTCCGCTAAGTTTGCAAGACCTAACTACAGACATCTCTTCTATTCTTTCTCTGTTTCTCTTTGCTGTTTTTATTTTTATTTTTTTCGTGGATTTTCATGTGTTTCTTCCAGAATTCTTGCGCCCACACTAATGTTAATGTTTTGAAGTGACCACCCGAGGTTGACACACATTGACCTCTTTGAGCTTTGCCATTTACATATGTATACACCATAGTTTCTATTGAGACTCGTTAGTGAGGGTTTCGCTTCACTCGCCCAATCACGTGGGGTTGTTACGTCCCCCATGTTATACAAATGTTCACTACAAGAACCTTGTTACAGTAGGAGACAAAATAAAGTTCCGAATTCCAGTTCCGTAGTACGGCCGTAAAATAACTGTAGTTTTTATCGTTGCATTCCGTACCGTTTTGAATAAACTGCTTCATCTTCAATGGCTTCTTCATCTTCGACTTCATTGTCCATTGCTGCTTCTCTTTCCAAAAGCAAGTAAGATCTGAACTTCGGCCATCTCTCTCCAGCAAGTATAGCAAATATAGCATTGTGTGTTACAACCACTACTTAGCTAAAGAATATCACAAAGAAAACTTTTAAATAACGTGTATTGTTTTGTTGTTTTTTTTCCCCTTCCAAGCAGTTGCAGAGAGTTGTTACTATGGCACTGAAATCCCTTTACCCTGTATGCTAAATTTAAAAACTGGACCTTATTTTCAGTAGCTTCAGTTTTAGAAGTCAAAATCATTCATATAAAAATAGTATAGTCTTTAGGCTCGCTCGCCATTTGTGCTCAAGCACATCACTAGTTTGTATGTTTGTATGTGAGGTAGTTAGTATGTGTGTTTGTATGTGAGGTAGTTAGTATGTATGTTTGTATGTGATTAGTATGTATGTTTGTATGTGAGGTAGTTAGTATGTGTGTTTGTATGTGAGGTAGTTAGTATGTGAGGTAGTTAGTGTGTGTGTTAGTATGTGAGGTAGTTAGTATGTGTGTTTGTATGTGAGTTAGTATGTGTGTTTGTATGTGAGTTAGTTAGTATGTGTGTTTGTATGTGAGTTTGTTAGTATGTGTGTTTGTATGTGAGTTTGTTAGTATGTGTGTTTGTATGTGAGGTAGTTAGTGTGTGTGTTAGTATGTGAGGTAGTTAGTATGTGTGTCAATTTTCTCTTATTTGATGTTTGTCTGTTAATTGGTATTTGTATAGAAATATCAACAATGTCCTCATCAGAACCTAGTCCGAGATATGACTTCTTCTCTGCTAGTAGACATTCTTCTGTATATCTATGGGGTGGACAGGACTCAGATTGGCCAGTGGATGACTTGGACTACTTGCATGAATTCAACTCTGCCACAGCAACATGGACCAGACACCAGTTACAAGGTCGTCATCCTCCTGGACTTTATGATGGAGGATGTGCTAGGATAGATGACTGTCTGTACTTCTATGGGGGTTATGATGAGAGATGGCAGAAAAGTGGATCATTGTATCAACTAAACCTAACTAATTGGACGTGGCAGGAGATGTCTCCTCCAGCAGCTAGTGGTAGTCCTGGTGTGAGGTATGCCTGTCGTATGATAGACTATAGAAGCTCACTACTAGTACATGGAGGAGAGAATGAACGTGGTAGACTAACTAATGATCTTCACATGTTTGACCTAGCAACTGGTAAGTTTACTATCATGAAATTTGTTACTTAGTGATATATGTTAATATTTAATTTATATTAGTCAAGGTTGTATTTATGGGATGGACCATTCCACTTCCCCTCCAAGAAGTTCAGTGTGGTGAAATAATAGCTCTAAAGTTACACACAAACTCTGTAGTGTTTGTCCTTCATGTGATACTAGCACATTATACTCCATATAGTGGAGGCACTTGATGATCCTTACCATATCATATGTAACTGTGTAGTAGTAATTAATTATTTTAGTGTATGTTTTGTTTGTTTGTATTGTTATATATGTGTATTTGTTATTGCCAGTGTGTTTATATTTACATTATTTAATTACTCTACTCTAATTTACTTTTTGTATTTTTATTATTTTAATTAAACAATTTCAGTTTACTAAGTTACTAATGACTGTATGTATTGTTAGGGACTTGGTCTTCTCCTCCAGTCACTGGAGATGTACCTGGTATTAATGGATACTTTGCCTTCACTAAAGTGAGTCCTCATCAAGTCATAAGATGTGGAGGATATGGCTGGGCCATACATATGTTGGACTTGTCCACAATGGTAAGTGTATGAAATATCAGACACAACATATGATAGTATTATTTATATTGTTTCTATTTAGCACTGGACTAGACTACATTCAGATGTACCTCACTTGGGTCGCTATCCTACTGCTACATGTATAGAGTATGATAGCAGCCACGCCCAACTTCTGATCATTGGAACAGATAGAGTGTGTTTATTTGATGTGTCCACAAGAGAGTTGAAGGAGATATCAGAAACTGACTTGGTATGTAGTAGTTGTTATATTGTGTTAGTAATTATTAGACATGATATACTGACTTGGTATGTAGTAGTTGTTATATTGTGTTAGTATATGAGATACTGACTTGGTATGTAGTAGTTGTTATATTGTGTTAGTATTTATTAGATATGAGATACTGACTTGGTATGTAGTAGTTGTTATATTGTATTAGCATTTATTAGATATGAGATACTGACTTGGTATGTAGTAGTTGTTATATTGTGTTAGTATTTATTAGACATGAGATACTGACTTGGTATGTAGTAGTTGTTATATTGTGTTAGTATTTATTAGATATGAGATACTGACTTGGTATGTAGTAGGTGTTATATTGTGTTAGTATTTATTAGACATGAGATACTGACTTGGTATGTAGTAGTTGTTATATTGTGTTAGTATTAAAATTAGATATGAGATACTGACTTGGTATGTAGTAGTTGTTATATTGTGTTAGTATTTATTAGACATGAGATACTGACTTGGTATGTAGTAGTTGTTATATTGTGTTAGTATTAAAATTAGATATGAGATACTGACTTGGTATGTAGTAGTTGTTATATTGTGTTAGTATTTATTAGATATGAGATACTGACTTGGTATGTAGTAGTTGTTATATTGTGTTAGTATTTATTATGCAAACAATTTTAATTAATAATAATTAATTTAATACATTTATTTATTTTAGTTACTTGAAGGAAATATTACAGACTTTGTGTGTATCTTTAGAACTATTATTTCACCACACTGAACTTTTTGGAGGGGAAGTTGGTCTGAAAGTGGAGGGGACCAACAGTGGTGGGGGCTTAGTCACTCCTTCTTTAATAGTGGGAGGAGTAGGGGGTGGAGCTATGCTACTGTTACTGTCCTTATTGTATTTCATAAATATTCTGCCGGTAGTTATAATGAACGTATTTTATGTGTCATAGTTGCCAGGTTATGAGTATATCAAGCGAGGAGGTCATAGTGCAACTGTGTTGTCATCTACTCCTACTTCAGTGAAAATACTCGTGTTTGGAGGATGTACACGTGATACATCCGATGCCATATCAGCCACTACTCTACTCGTACTAAGTGAGTTGTTGTTGTGATTGGATGGTGTCTTTGCTGTGGATGGTGTCTCTGCTGTGGATGGTGTCTTTGCTGTGGATGGTGTCTTTGCTGTGGATGGTGTCTTTGCTGTGGATAGTGTCTTTGTTGTGGATGGTGTCTTTGTTGTGGATGGTGTCTTTGCTGTGGATGGTGTCTTTGCTGTGGATAGTGTCTTTGTTGTGGATGGTGTCTTTGCTGTGGATGGTGTCTTTGCTGTGGATGGTGTCTTTGCTGTGGATAGTGTCTTTGTTGTGGATGTTGTCTTTGTTGTGGATGGTGTCTTTGCTGTGGATGGTGTCTTTGCTGTGGATGGTGTCTTTGTTGTGGATGGTGTCTTTGTTGTGGATGGTGTCTTTGCTGTGGATGGTGTCTTTGTTGTGGATGGTGTCTTTGTTGTGGATGGTGTCTTTGTTGTGGATGGTGTCTTTGTTGTGGATGGTGTCTTTGTTGTGGATGTTGTCTTTGTTGTGGATGGTGTCTTTGCTGTGGTCTTTGCTGTGGATGGTGTCTTTGCTGTGAATGGTGTCTTTGCTGTGGATGGTGTCTTTGTTGTGGATGGAGTCTTTGCTGTGGATGGTGTCTTTGTTGTGGATGGTGTCTTTGCTGTGGATGGTGTCTTTGTTGTGGATGGTGTCTTTGTTGTGGATGGTGTCTTTGCTGCGGATGGTGTCTTTGCTGTGGATGGTGTCTTTGTTGTGGATGGTGTCTTTGTTGTGGATGGAGTCTTTGCTGTGGATGGTGTCTTTGTTGTGGATGGATGTCTTTGCTGTGGTTGCTGTGGATGGTGTCTTTGTTGTGGATGGTGTCTTTGTTGTGGATGGTGTCTTTGTTGTGGATGGTGTCTTTGTTGTGGATGGTGTCTTTGTTGTGGATGGTGTCTTTGTTGTGGATGGTGTCTTTGCTGTGGATGGTGTCTTTGTTGTGGATGTTGTCTTTGTTGTGGATGGAGTCTTTGCTGTGGATGGTGTCTTTGCTGTGGATGGTGTCTTTGTTGTGGATGGAGTCTTTGCTGGGGATGGTGTCTTTGTTGTGGATGGAGTCTTTGCTCTGGATGGTGTTGTGGATGTTGTCTTTGTTGTGGATGGAGTCTTTGCTGTGGATGGTGTCTTTGCTGTGAATGGTGTCTTTGTTGTGGATGGAGTCTTTGCTGTGGATGGTGTCTTTGTTGTGGATGGTGTCTTTGTTGTGGATGGTGTCTTTGTTGTGGATGGAGTCTTTGCTGTGGATGGTGTCTTTGTTGTGGATGTTGTCTTTGTTGTGGATGGAGTCTTTGCTGTGGATGGTGTCTTTGCTGTGGATGGTGTCTTTGTTGTGGATGAAGGTTTTGCTGTGGATGGTGTCTTTGTTGTGGATGGTGTCTTTGTTGTGGATGGAGTCTTTGCTGTGGATGGTGTCTTTGTTGTGGATGTTGTCTTTGTTGTGGATGTTGTCTTTGCTGTGGATGGTGTCTTTGTTGTGGATGGTGTCTTTGTTGTGGATGGAGTCTTTGCTGTGGATGGTATCTTTGTTGTGGATGTTGTCTTTGCTGTGGATGGTGTCTTTGTTGTGGAGGGTGTCTTTGTTGTGGAGGGTGTCTTTGTTGTGGATGGTGTCTTTGTTGTGGATGGAGTCTTTGCTGTGGATGGTGTCTTTGTTGTGGATGGTGTCTTTGCTGTGGATGGTGTCTTTGTTGTGGATGGTGTCTTTGTTGTGGATGGTGTCTTTGCTGCGGATGGTGTCCTTGTTGTGGATGTTGTCTTTGTTGTGGATGGAGTCTTTGCTGTGGATGGTTTGTATTTGTTGTGGATTGGTGTCTTGTGCTGGGATGGTCTTGTTGTGGAGGTTGTGTCTTTGTTGTGGATGGTGTCTTTGCTGTGGATGGAGTCTTTGCTGTGGATGGTGTCTTTGTTGTGGATGTTGTCTTTGCTGTGGATGGTGTCTTTGTTGTGGATGGCGTCTTTGTTGTGGAGGGTGTCTTTGTTGTGGATGGTGTCTTTGTTGTGGATGGAGTCTTTGCTGTGGATGGTGTCTTTGTTGTGGATGGTGTCTTTGCTGCGGATGGTGTCTTTGTTGTGGATGTTGTCTTTGTTGTGGATGGTGTCTTTGTTGTGGATGGTGTCTTTGTTGTGGATGGAGTCTTTGTTGTGGATGGAGTATTTGCTGTCGATGGTGTCTTTGCTGTGGATGGTGTCTTTGTTGTGGATGGAGTCTTTGTTGTGGATGGTGTCTTTGTTGTGGATGGAGTCTTTGCTGTGGATGGTGTCTTTGTTGTGGATGTTGTCTTTGCTGTGGATGGTGTCTTTGTTGTGGATG
>WLWD01001693.1_pt1 | contig 33247 bp, 35 predicted proteins | sample 6712731 | NCBI WGS metagenome assembly WLWD01 (sample SAMN12718690, study PRJNA576275) | sponge metagenome | isolation source: marine sponge | host: Mycale hentscheli | place: New Zealand: South Island, Marlborough, Capsize Point | collected 2014-11-01
ATTGAAAGACGTTATGTGCAGAACGGCTGACCCTCACCTTTGACCTCACGCGATGTCTTTGCGCGCGCTCTTGTTGCTAGCTGTCACCTTCGACCTTTGTGGAAAGTTGTCCTTGGTGACCCTGCAAGATTGATTAGGAGGTGGTTCGTTAGGTTGGTTGCTCGTGGGCTAGGCTGCATTTGTGCTACCTGTGAGTGATGATAAAGGAGAAGAGGACTGCAACAGCAGGAATTCACTTATGCTATGCGACAACAAGTAAGTGTACTAAATACTGTGATGTGTAGTGTTTAATAGATAGCTAATGAATTGTATTTAGGAGTTTTGCAAATTATTTGACATGACAAAAAAAAACAGAGTTTTCTTTAAACACCTCTCCCTGCCAAACTTGTAAAGCATGTAACTGTCTGAACTAATCATTTCTGCTGCCAATTCATTGCTGAAAGTGTGGGTTATCGAATACAATTTTATATTATTGTAGTATGAGTAATAGCACGGGTAACAGTGCTATTAGGGATCAATAGCACTCGTAAAGCAATTGAAATAGCACTCGCCGAGTACTATTTCAATTGCTTTACGAGTGCTGTTGATCCCAAAAGTACAGGTTACCCGTGCTATCACTCGCTAATAGTAGGCCATCTTCTTTTTTTTTAATCATTTGCACTTGTAGCTACACTGTATCAGTCACTCGCTATCTTTGTATTTCAGGATTAGATTCCTCTGGAATTTCGGTTTCAACCTATGGCTCCTCTTAAAATGTTGAAAATGTTCCGTCTAATATGGGTAGAGCTTCTGTGGTACAGAATGACATTGTCTCCAATTAGAATCTCTCCAACTGTACATTTCCAAGGTTAATACTGCATGCACGCACACTTATCCGTATTATTTCACTTAAGCTACTGTGGTATTTCACTTAGTTTCCACTTAGTTACTGTGCTATTTCACTTAGTTACGTGCTATTTCACTTAGTTACGCACTATTTCACTTTCTCTGTGCGACTTCAATTGAAGAGTGATTTTCCCACACATTTTTGAATGGGCAATTTACGTGCCGTACTATTAGATTTAGAAATTGTTGTGACAATACGCCATCTGACAAGGAATAGTCTGAGAGAACAAACTCAAAACCTGTTTCATTTTGGTTTTCTTCATATACATGTTCCATATCATCGTCAGGAGTGGCAGTAAACACTCGGCCACTGTAACTAATGAAATGCCCCCCCCCCCCCACCTCCCTAGTACTTTAGTGAGATTGTGTTGTTGTTTTTTCCCATTAGTGTACTGGCAATTTTTAATTAACAGTGGTATACATGATGACAGTGGCTAAGGTGTAAGGCTAAGTAGGAAAAATAAATAATACAAAAAAAAAGAGTGGGGGGAAATTTTTTATCTAAGTCTTGACACAGAATTACATCTTATAAGGTGTATTGCATGATTAACTTTAATGTCGATTGCCCCCCCCCCATTCACATTGTCTAACTTACCTCCCCCTTGGGTGACAAGCCGGAATAGCCCTAATGATGTTAGGGATGATAGGGTGTTGAACTTGTCTACAATCAGTATGGGTCATGAGATCCTCAGAAGTGTGTCTAAGAGTTGGCCAGAGATATATTTATCGTATTGATAGTGGTTAGTGTGCAGCAGTTCAATATGATGGGATTTCTTGGATAATATTTGTTTGACTAGGTATACATAAACATACTTGATTATTAAAGTTCAATGTTGTTGTTTTTTAATAGCAACCTAAATGTTTGATTAATAAAAACATTTAGGTATGACTAGTGGTTTGAACTTTAATAATCAAGTATGAATGATGGGATGGAAGTCAACGGCTTCTATATCGATATCTGAACACAGCTGATGTCTTTTATAGTAGGCCTTCACTATGTATATAGAAATTTGTAATAAGTAGCTGCAGCCAACAACTCCACATTAGTTCTCAAGATGTCTGGGCGAAGCATTTATTTGAAGTGAGAATTCATATCAATCAGGTGGATTTATTGAAGTTAAATGGGGAACAAAAACAATTGCGGCCGGATTAATGCAGCCACGGAAGTCGATCACTTTAAAGAATCATAAAAAATACAATATTAAAGCTATATGTGGCATACGGTAATCAAAAGACTGCTCATTCTGACAATGGCTAAAACTTTCTTTTGCTATGTAGCCTTTACCAATTTTTTGTACCATTCGATCAGGAGTTTACGGCTTCTTGTTTTACAACCTTTGAGGCTATTAAAAGCTTCTGGCGAATTTAGCCATGTTAGAGAAGAAGAAAGTAAGGACAGATAGTTAGCTACCTGTGCAGCCGTTTTCCTTTGGGTTAGAACTGTAGAAAGTAATAATGGAGCTTCAGGGAAGCCTGCATAATCAAGCAGTACTAAGTCCAGTAGCAATAGATGTCTACCTAATACAGGTATTAGTAGGAAGAGGTGATGAATCTGTAATGATAGAAAGAGTGCTAGGAGTGTGAGAGCAGCAAGCAAGAGAAGGTTTGATTCAGTTTATTTGAATGTTAGAAGTGAATGTCATATTATTCTGTGTTGAAACCACTTTATTTACCTGTATAAAGTTGGGTTTTTTCTATAGCCTTACTTTATACATTAAAATAGGATGGGAAGAGAAATGTATTTTATTTTATCACTTTTAAAAAGTCACTGATGAAGGCTACATGGAGCCGAAACATTTAAACTATTATTCCACAGATACTACAGAAATTAAAAATAAATATATTTTAGTATGAAGCTGTATATTTTTATGTAGTAATAATGAATCTTTATGTAATATTTATAATTAAGTTATTTTACCATCACTTCATCCTTGGTCGTAACAACTTGTGATACCTAAATTTTTAATCAGTGAATGAGTATTGATCAAAACTGAATCTTGTCATTCATTAGTAGTGTATGCCTGTGTGCAACTAATTTCCTGTGTAGGAATGTTTCTTCTATAATATATAGAGCTGACGTTTCTTCCCTGTCACTAACCTCTAAAATTAATGTTGTGGTTTTTTACCACACTTTCTTGACCGTTCTATTTCTGCATTATACTACAGTATGTGTTCATGCATGCCTCTACCTCTTGTTGTGTTACAACTGACTCCAATCTAGAGATCCAGAACCGCCGTGTTAGTGAATATTTTCAAGAGACTATACCTCTCAGCTAGAGTTTGATAAACTGTTCCTAACAATTTCTTGGCGGGATTAGCTTGCAGAGTATAAGTTGAATTCATGATTGCATTTATTCACTTCTGTGTGTTTTGTTTTTCTATTGCTTTTCCTTGTAGTGGGATGGAGTGGGTGAAGCTGCTTTCGATGTCTCTGACTTAGACTAGCTGTGAATGATGGCTCAAGAAGTGTCAACATTTGATCATAGAGTTACCTGACATTGCTGAAGTGATGGCAAGGTGAGTGTTCTCTAGAGTGTGTTTGTAATAAGGAAGTATTGATTCCAATAGGTCTACATTGCTAGAAGGTATCACCAACACTCGGAGCAATTAGTGGCTCTGGCTAGCTTGTTGTGGTCACCTAGGACAAAAGTGTGTGTGTGTGTGTTTGTGTCAATAAATATACATGTAAGTATGTATGTCAAGTAATGTAATCAGATGTCACTGTATATGAGACCAGTACTATCGCAAGATGTTGATAATCTTAGTGATCTGAATGCTAGTCCGTACTCTGGCAAGTTTCTGAAGGCTGATCTTATGCAATATAACCTGTGATTTCCCCCTAAGTGAATTTGTGCCTCCCAAAAATTGCCGATTTAATTCCTGGGGAACACTCTATTGCAGTCAAGGAGTGACTAATGCAGTAACATTAACACATGATCCTGTGGCTGTTCTGTTGGAAGATGTCTATTATTTCAGCTAACTTTATTTTGTGTAATCTATGACCTTCAGTGGCATTGGCATCAGCTGTGTCTAGTTCAGTTCTAGTTAGGAGGTTATACCTCCATGTATTCTACATAGCAATGAGTCTATATGTAGGATAATTTAGTCAGTTTTGTCATTTAGTTGTTATGAGTTTCATATCACTAAATTACCAGCTGTAGCTGTACCAAGTAGAATGCTTGGTTTCCCTCAGTTGGAACATCTCTAAAAATATTCCAGTCTGCGGAACGTTTTAGTTCTTTTAGAACCTTTTAGAGGAGCCCTGCAATGGCAGTCAAGTGTGGGCACATCTGAACAATTTTTCAAATTTTATCCATCTGTGTCTCTGGCTTGTAGTTTATAAGCACATTATTTATTCCTGACAGGCTTTAGGATCTGTTTTGATCACGTCATATTAAATCTCGCTTTACTGGACCCTTTACCTACTGCTATGTGGCGGGTAGGCTGACATTAAGTAGTTTGTTCAGTTCCCCTCACTAATTGGGAAAACCACAAACAATAGATGACATAATAAGGTGGTATATCCTGTGACGGAAGACTGCTCTAACTTTTTGTGTGTGTTGTATTTCTGTATGGCTGACTGAGTTGAATAATTCATGTGCCATGAAATATCTTAGTGGTTATTCATTCATTCTCGGCTGAAATAATTATTGGCTGTTATAGAATGAGAAAAATTTGCTATTATCTTAGTGGTTTTACCCACACTAATTAAGCACACCATCACATCACTCGAGCCCAGGTAAAAGTCGGCAGAGGACCTGCAAATACTGCGACCATTCGGCTAAGCGATCACGTGTGGAGTGTGTCACATGTGGAGCAATGGCATCCGGGCACAAGTACGTTAGTCCTGATAGCCACTGTTCTCAATGCTTGTAGCCTAAGCCTAGTAGCTACTGGTTACTTCCTTGCCAGAATGGCTGGTTCACCCGGAACTATTAGCTCTCTAAGGATGGCTGCTCATCAGTGGTGGTATTATTTAAATAGTATGGGGCTGGAGATATACACTCTGTACTCTATGTAATTAGCTTTCTGTAGGTCAGGTTGGATTAATAGGATCTAAATTATCAATCAGTGGTGGATGGCCTTCATTGATGCACTCAGCTGAAAATAGGAGTTCTATGGCTCGATAATACATGGGCATGCTGCCGGTCCATTTGCCTTACTAGTACAGTTATGTTAAGAGTTGGACTCTGTTCTAATGCTGTTACTCTACCCAACAGTTGCAATCTCTAAATCACGAAATCATGCTTCCAACCCTCGTTATGATCAGGCGTAGGCCTTCGTTACAGGTGTGGGGTGCATTGCCGGCTCCCACTATTCTTATTCGAACCTTCATGCAAAAATTTATGATCATCATTGTCCATTGCATGTTAGTAACTATGTGCAGTATTTAGCAATGGCCGTATTGCCAAGATTGGCTCTGTCAAAGTGATCAGTATTCTCGAAAGCTTGGAAACTCCTGAATCAGTCAGGTTGCATGCTGTAATTGATATTATTTATGCTGACATGAGAGTGTTATATGAGAAGGGAGGCGGAGCAAATAGGGGTTACATAATGAGAGAGATTAGAGAATGAACTGTAGTGCTGTGTCTTGGGACTCACAAGCCACACTACACTATTGCCAGTGTGGCATTATATAGAGCATGGGTAGGCGGTTCTAGTACATATATGTAGTTAGATTTCCACCAAATAAAGGTGTGGTGGTCTGAAAGTGTTTATGCAGGGGACGCTGCCCTTCACTCTATCTATTCTCACTCTCACTCAGGCTCGTTGCCTGTCTATTCTCACTCTCACTCAGGCTTGCTGCCTGTCTATTCTCACACCAGCAGACTCACCGCCTACCTATTCTCACACTATCTGACTCACTGCCATCTATTCTCACACTCAAGTTACTGTCTATCTGTTTTCACACCCAATGCTATTAAGGCATTCTTGCTCTCTAGCTCACCAATGTATTCGTGCACTCTCGGGCTCACTGCCTATGTATTCTTGTACTCAAACTAGCCACCTATCTAGTCCCACACCCGGATATCTAGTTCCAACTATCAGGTTCGCCGCCTATCTCGCACTCGTGTGCTGCCTTGCCACAGCCAGACTCACCACTGGTGTATTATCATGCTTGAGTATTGTTCTTGTTCTTACCCATCCTCACACTCAGACTTGCTGCCTATCTAGTTACACATCGTCATACTCTATCTGTGCACTCTCAGACTCACTGCCATCCAATCTTGCACTATCAGACGTGCCTACCTAATCTTGCACTGACGCCCAGGGCCTATCTATTCTTGCATACACTATCAGGCTTGCTGCCTATGTTTTCTTAAGCTTGCTCCTTAGGTATTCTCAGGCTCACTACCTATGTATTCTCAGGCTCACCGCCTATGTATTCTCAGGCTCACTGCCTATGTATTCTCAGGCTCACCGCCTATGTATTCTCAGGCTCACTGCCTATGTATTCTCAGGTTCACTGCCTATCTATTCTCAGGCTCACTGCCTATGTATTCTCAGGCTCACCGCCTATGTATTCTCAGGCTCACCGCCTATGTATTCTCAGGCTCACTGCCTATGTATTCTCAGGCTCACCGCCTATGTATTCTCAGGCTCACCGCCTATGTATTCTCAGGCTCACTGCCTATGTATTCTCAGGTTCACTGCCTATCTATTCTCAGGCTCACTGCCTATGTATTCTCAGGCTCACTGCCTATGTATTCTCAGGCTCACTGCCTATGTATTCTCAGGCTCACTGCCTATCTATTCTCAGGCTCACTGCCTATCTATTCTCAGGCTCACCGCCTATGTATTCTCAGGCTCACCGCCTATGTATTCTCAGGCTCACCGCCTATGTATTCTCAGGCTCACTGCCTATGTATTCTCAGGCTCACTGCCTATGTATTCTAAGGCTCACCGCCTATGTATTCTCAGGCTCACCGCCTATGTATTCTCAGGCTCACCGCCTATGTATTCTCAGGCTCACCGCCTATGTAGTCTCAGGCTCACCGCCTATGTATTCTCAGGCTCACCGCCTATGTATTCTCAGGCTCACTGCCTATGTATTCTCAGGCTCACCGCCTATGTATTCTCAGGCTCACCGCCTATGTATTCTCAGACTCACTGCCTATGTATTCTCAGGCTCATTGCCTATGTATTCTCAGGCTCACTGCCTATGTATTCTCTGGCTTACTGCCTATGTATTCTCTGGCTCACTGCCTATGTATTCTCAGGCTCACTCCCTATGTATTCTCAGGCTCACTGCCTATGTATTCTCAGGCTCATTGCCTATGTATTCTCAGGCTCATTGCCTATGTATTCTCAGGCTCACTGCCTATGTATTGTCAGGCTCACCGCCTATGTATTCTCAGGCTCACCGCCTATGTATTCTCAGGCTCACCGCCTATGTATTCTCAGGCTCACCGCCTATGTATTCTCAGGCTCACCGCCTATGTATTCTCAGGCTCACTGCCTATGTATTCTCAGGCTCACTGCCTATGTATTCTCAGGCTCACTGCCTATGTATTCTCAGGCTCACCGCCTATGTATTCTCAGGCTCACTGCCTATGTATTCTCAGGCTCACTGCCTATGTATTCTCAGGCTCACCATCTATGCATTCTCAGGCTCACTGGCTAGGTATTCATTCTCAGGCTCACTGGCTAGGTATTCTCAGGCTCACTGCCTATGTATTCATTCTCAGGCTCACTGGCTAGGTATTCTCAGGCTCACTGCCTAGTATTCTCAGGCTCACTGCCTAGTATTCTCAGGCTCATTCAGGCTCACTGCCTATGTATTCTCTGGCTCACCGCCTATGTATTCTCAGCGCTGCCTGTGTATTCTTTGAGCTGATGGAAGCAAATTAATTTAATATTAGAATTCCACCATGTGTTAAAAATGTTACTGCAAACATGTCTTGTATCTATATCAGAAAGGCCAATCTTCCTGTAGCACATTGCCCATTTTTGTGAAATAACATGTAATGTACGTGTATTACATTGAGCGACCAATAGTTTAGTTACATGTATTACAAGTGTAACATATGTAGTATTCTTCAAAGTACTTATGTAAAGATGGTTCTGATGTTTTGTACTGCTTAGAAAAATTTAGTGGAATATTTTACAATCTATCTTTATTTCGCTCTCTGTTAAATTCTCAGGATTATCTCAAACTGCAAGAAATTATTTGCTCACATGATTACGACGTGACAATCACCAGCGTTATTCATTTACAATCATATATAAATTTTAGTTATTTTGAATGTAAATTCAATACAGACTACTGTGTGTAAGTATTGCTGATACGTTTGTAGTTGGGATTTAGTTTGTATTGCAAGTAGGCATTGATCTTTAGAAGGATCCACAACACCTCGTGTATTATATATCAGATAAAATTGCAGTCTTCACTTTGAATCTCTCTAGTGAGAATGTTCGCGGATTCTTCATCATCAGTGATGTGTTCCACCTCAGTTTATTTATCTTATTATAACAATCTTGTTTCAATACTCTATACTTGGATTATATATGCCAGTTAATTGTTTTATTTACCCCGCCCTTATAATTGTTATATATTTTTTGGTTAAAATGGCCCAGCTCCCCCCCCCCCCTCCCCAATTCACGCGCCTGAAAATATTTAACGATTTACACCCACACTAATTGAACCACAGTTAACCACTTGCTGACTAAGCAAGAACAAACTGCTCAATGTCAGTCTACCAGACCCTTTTCCCGCGAGACTACTTAGAGCCCACCCATACCGAATCATCTTCCTACACCACTGTTGCATTGCTCTTAAATTTACTACTTTTGCATTGTTTGTAGCAAAAGGAGTCCATCTGAATACTTTCTGACTGGCAAGCAACACCCCATTTTTGTAATTAGAGCAAAGATTAGTGAAGCCATCCAACATTTTGATGCCATTTGTACAGGATCCTGATAGATATGAGCACAATGTTGCAATCATAAGTACTGGTACTCTCTGTATCACATGCACATACATGAACAACTGTGGCATGTAAAATCATTGAGAAATGATAGTTTCAATTATTACAAATTATTGTATCAGCCCATGAGTAAATTGTAGAGTTTTTGCTGCTATGTCTGTACAAATTAAAGTTTTTGTTGTGGGGCTCGTCACACCTGTTTGCTCATGTACAAACTCATATATTGTATACACTTACACATGTGACATGTGTGTAGTATATAAAGTGCCATTGTGGTCTCTTTCATTCATCTTAGTAAGAGGTACTTTCTTGCTTTTTTTCCCTTCTTACATTCATAATGTATATTTAGTTTTCTAAAGTGCTGTACTGTACTGTAGTGAAAACAGCATTGTGTTCCTGAAAGGAGCACTGGACCTTTGGTAACATGTAATTGCTTTCCCTTCTTTGTTACAGGTTTGAGATGCAAGAGTGTCCAAGGAATTGCCATGGATACGTTTCCAGTGACGATTCAATCCTTGTTTGAAGGAAAATCTACTGAAACACTGAGGACAACTAAACTTATCACTGACACTGTCATAATCCAACTCTTTAAGAGCTTCTTCATACTGGAAATTTGCAGTATTTTATTTTTATGGAATAGTTCATTAGTATTTTGTCAATGGCATTGGGAATGTTATACTAGCATACAAACAAACTGCATTTTCAGAATAAAGTTGACTAACATAGTACTCGAGGTTTCTTCAGTTAGTGACCTCTAGTGCTGCCTAGAGTCATCACGTCGATCGTACTTAAGTTGTATTTAACTAGTAATACAATGCTACCATTTACTCTAACACATTGGAGAAACGTTTCTATGAACAAATTGGGGTGGGGGAAGGAAGGAGGAGGCGGCGAGTGAGATGCATGGACCCAGGAAAAGTACTTGTATGTTGCTCTCACTGTCGCTACTAGATATATCCACATGTAGTTTGCTCCATTCACTTTATGGAGTTGTGGTCTGTCGACTTAAGAATATGTGTCACCAGTATAACATTTGCTCAACTTCTAAAATAAGCAGTCACGCCCAAAATTGAAACCACACCCTTTGATTGTTGTGTGAACAAGTATTATAATTATAAAACTACAGTTTGCAAAATATTGATCTGTACACTGTGAAAAATGCACACTATAATAGGATATTTACAATTACTTATAACATAGTTATAATAATGTAATAAGAACACTCTTATAACACTTCCTCATACTAATATTATAAACTACATCTTATTTTTCTCCTGAATATAGTCATGATATAGGATGTGTCTTAACCTAGCAATGCATTGCTTGAAGATGCTTGTCTTACAAAATTGAGGTAACTATTACACTAAAGATTTACTGCTTAGTTTACTCGTTTAGTAAATTAGTGTATGCCATGGTACCTTAGGTTTTTGTCATGCTTGCACAAGTAACATTTCTTCATGGCAATACAGAACAAGCTCTGCCTACTGATCTGAACAATTCACGCGCCTGAAAATATTTAACAATTTACACCCACACTAATTGAACCACAGTTAACCACTTGCTGACTAAGCAAGAACAAACTGCTCAATGTCAGTCTACCAGACCCTTTTCCCGTGCAGTGATTGGTAAAGGGTCTGGGTACGCGAGACTACTTAGAGCCCACCCATACTGAATCATCTTCCTACACCACTGTTTGCATTGCTCTTAAATTTACTACTTTTGCATTGTTTGTAACAAGAGGAGTCCATCTGAATACTTTCTTACTGGCAAGCAACACCCCATTTTTGTAATTAGAGCAAAGTTTAGTGAAGCCATCCAACATTTTGTTGCCATTTGTACAGGATCCTGATAGATATGAGCACAATGTTGCAATCATAAGTACTGGTACTCTCTGTATCACATGCACATACATGAACAACTGTGGCATGTAAAATCATTGAGAAATGATAGTTTCAATTATTACAAATTATTGTATCATCCCTTGAGTAAATTGTAGAGCTTTTGCTGCTATGTCTGTACAAATTAAAGTTTTTGTTGTGGGACTCGTCACACCTGTTTCCTCATGTACAAACTCATATATTGTATACACTTACACATGTGACATGTGTGTAGTATATAAAGTGCCACTGTGGTCTCCTCTTTCATTCATGTTAGTAAGAGGTACTTTCTTGCTTTTTTTTTCCTTCTTACATTCATAATGTATATTTAGTTTTCTAATTAAGCATTCCTATTTAATGGTTATTATTGAGACCTTTATCGAGTAGAGATGAGCAGTGTAACATCAAGTGCTGTACTGTACTGTAGTGAAAACAGCATTGTGTTCCTGAAAGGAGCACTGGACCTTTGGTAACATGTAATTACTTTCCCTTCTTTGTTACAGGTTTGTTACAGGTTTGAGATGCAAGAGTGTCCAAGGAATTGCCATGGATACGTTTCCAATGACGATTCAATCCTTGTTTGAAGGAAAATCTACTGGAACATTGAGGACAACTAAACATATCACTGACACTGTCATAATCCAACTCTTTAAGAGCTTCTTCATACTGGAAATTTACAGTATTTTATTTTTATGGAATAGTTCATCTTTGTCGATGGCATTGGGAATGTTATACTAGCTTACAAGCAGACTGCATTTTCAGAATAAAGTTGACTAACATAGTACTCAAGGTTTCTTCAGTTAGTGACCTCTTAGTGCTGCCTTGAGTCATCACGTCGATCGTACTTAAGTTGTATTAACTAGTAATACAATGCTACCATTTACTCTAACACATTGGAGAAACATTTCTATGAACAAATTGGGGTGGGGGAGGGGGGAAGGGAGGAGGAGGCGAGTGAGATGCATGGACGCAGGAAATGTACTTGTATGTTGCTCTCACTGTGTCGCTACTAGATACATACACATGTAGTTTGCTCCATTCACTATGGAGTTGTGGTCTGTCGACATAAGAATATGTGTCACCAGTATAACATTTACTTCAACTTTTAGAATAAGCAGTCACGCCCAAAATTGAAGCCACACCCTTTGATTGTTGTGTGAACAAGTATAATTATAAAACTACAGTTGCAAAATATTGATGTGTACCTACAGCTATTTTTCCAATGTACTAGCATGATTGAGGTGCTGCTTGGGGTGGGTCTGTCGGCACACAAATGGTCAGCCCCAGTAATGGTCAGCCACCCAGAGATGGTCAGCCCCGCAGCAATGTTCAGGGACGACGTTATGTGCAGAACAACTGACCCTCACCTTTGACCTCAGAGCGCAGGCCGATCTAATGAACTTTGAACCTTAAGCACATGCGCATGCGGCTGACCGTGGACAGACTTAAGTTGTTCCAGATGTCCAACTTTTTCTTGGACGGAAGCAAATGAAACGTCATACGCGTCCTTCCGTGGGGGTGTGCACTTGTCATGCGCGCAAATATAGGATCGCTATATTTACTTTTCAAAGATGGAAGCAGGTGTTGCCTATGTCGTGAAGCTCTGCCGTTAGATCGCAGAAGAAAGAAATGCTTGCATGGTGATAAGTGTGAAACTGTGAAGCTATTATAGTAGGTTTATTGTCTATGCCTTTGGAAGAAGTCTATGTGTTGAACGCTCCAACTGCAATCTGCAGCAATTGTGAAAAAAAAAGCAAACAACATTAACAATTATCAATCCAAAGTTGAAACATTGAAAAAATATATCATGGAAATGCTATCTTCACAAATTTCTTTCACAAGCAGCTTGTCAGATGAGAAGGATTTCAAGCTAAGAGACCATGTTTGGACAGTGGTACTACTCAGGCTGGAGATGACATCAGTGCCAGCACATCTACCTACTTGTAGTCCAACAGTGAAGGTAAATATTGTTATTCAATAGAACTGTATAATTTGATATTTGCCTGTGTTTTCTTAGGTATTGATTCCTTACAAGGCTGGTACCAAAACTTTCAATATTGGTACTCCATCACGTAAAAAGTATATACGTAAAATTACAAGGAAAAGTTAATATAGTTAAGTTATAGTTAACCTTTCTCTCAAAATCAAGAAAGAAATGAAGGCAATTAGTTCCTATGCACATGATTCTATACTGCGAGACACTATAGAAGCAGTGAAGCATTTTAGCTGGCAGACTGTGTGGCTAGAACTAACTCAGAAAATTCCAACACTTATGTCTTTGCTTTCTCACCTTATGCCCAAACCAGATGAACACAAACCTCTTCTTTGCTTTCTAGCTTCACAAATATTAAAATCAAGGCATCAACGCATGGGACTAGTCCAGAGAGCAGTTTCGATTATGATGTATGGCAATGGTACTGCTAAGCAGGTAAGTGATACCTAGTAGTTAGTAATGGTACACAATAAATAATAATAATAATAATAATAATAATAATAATAATGATAATAATTCATTCATTTATTCATTTGTTTCAGGTATTCCAAAATATGCACCCTCTTAGCGTGTGTATGTCATATCAAAGAACCTTGGACATTGTAAAAGTTCTTAGTGAAGACCATGATACTGAAGTAAGCATCTGGGCAGACGAGCTAAAGAAAGACATGGAAGTCCCATCTGCTAATTGTGTAAGTTATGCAATTTTGTGGAGCTGTGTATCGTAGAAGCATATGAATCACAGAACTGGGAGGAAATGACAAAAAGTAAATGTAATTAGCCAAAAATAAGTGTGAAGTGGTGAAGTTAGAAAGGACAGTACTGCTAGCTGGAAGGCATGTTCATACTAGTGGCTATGTTAGCGATAAACATATAGGGAGAAAAACTAGGTTTATCCTTGCCTAATGAATATATTGTTCTGAAAAATGTTCATGTAGGTGACAAACTACTCCTTACACACTTTAGTAGGTCCACAACAACCAATTGCTTCACTATTGACTGATGACAATACAGTTTTGTGGAGTGACGATTACGATGGAAATAACGAACTTCCGTTGGCTGAGTATCACCATAGTGATGATGATGACAGCATCGTAAGTGCTCCACCATATAGCCCACTTTCAAGATGTAGTGGATCAGATGACAAATTTTGGTCTCAATTGGAAGATGATCAAGAAGAAAGCTGTGATTTGGATATACAAAACATTATGCAGGTATGTACGTTTATTTGTGACCATCCATAATGGTTCTGCATAACCGATAAAAAATAAAAATTTTAATTCTACAATAATCCCGCAGTAGTGTGATACAGTTTAGTTGCGTATGTAATCAAAAGTGGGATGACTATATCCATAAATGCAAAAGAAAAAAAAGTGGTGGGGGGGGTGTATGTTTTATGTCCGAAAGTTCATTCTGTTGGGGAAAAAATATATATTTGATGTAAATTTGTGCATTATTTTATTCAGGATGAGTCAAGAGCACAATAGTTGTGGAGAACAATAGCAAATTGCATGGATTTAAATTTGTTGGAGATAACATCGACAAAAACATTCACCCAAGATTTCAGCGCCATGAAAAAAGAGGCCAATCTCTACATTATTTTCATGGGTATGCTGTCCGTGATAGAATAGACCTCAGCACTTTGTCTGATGTGACTCCCCCTTTTCACAAGCCAGACCCAGCAACCTTCTTACCTTCAAAGAATGATATATCCTGCTTGAGTGATGAGCTCACAGTTCTAGTTTCTCGGTTAGTTAATTAGTTAAAGAAAATTGCTTACAAATTTACATAATTGCTTTTCTCTGCATCATTTCACGCTATTAATTAGCTACCTACTTAATTAAGCTAGCTCATTGAATTAGCACATACTTAATCTTTATAGAGAGAATGCATTAACCACAATGATATGTCAGGCTAAGCCAAGTACAGAACATACAGGCCTGAATTTTTCTGCGTATTGTATTTTTAGAATAGTGGTACAACACATGGAAGAATTTCAAGACCAGAAAAGAATGATTCAAGCTCACATTCCTAATAAATATTCTGCAGAGATGGGCTCCAAGTCTGAAGTTGTAAGTTTTTCTGTTGTATTTATTGCCGAAAGTGAATAAATGACTGCTACAATACCACTACAGATTCCCTTAGGTGTATTACTGTTCAATGAGAACAAGCTGGATGATATGGGAAAGATACTAACCCACTACATGAGTCTTGTTCCAACTGTGACTGACAGCGGCCAACTCCTTCTGCCGGATGGAAGTGTAGAACATTTTGATGATAGCCAGTTCCTTTCCATCTTATTTGGAGGAGATCAACTTACTGTTGCCCGAATACGTGGGGTTCAAGTATTACGAGACACACAAGATAGGAAGGTAGATCGATTTGAGGGATTGATTCCTGTCATTGAAGATTGGCACACTAGGATGACACTCTTGAAGGTAAGTGAAAAAATAATGTTTTGAAGGGTGCCACATTGTGCCCGATTTTCCTGTACACGGGTCACATATATATAATATATATTTGGATATTAATTATAGCTGAATTGAGATTTGAATGAATTGCTGTGACAGAGTACTGAGAAATGCTTGAGCTCCTCTCTTACAAGATGACCAGGGAAATTGTTTTTCAGTTTCATCTCTTTCAAAAATTCTAGATAATTGGACCCTGTTCATTTAGATAGGGCTGACTATTAACTTGGAATCTCTGCAAGGGTTGTGCATACTGAAATTACAACTAGATGTACCAGCTAAATAGGATACAGTTAGTGGTAAATAACTAATGAATAGATCAATGCTGGAGTGACAAATGACATGTGTTTGTGTATTTAAAGTGAGTGTACGTGTAACTACATACTGTGTAACAAGGGGTGATAAATATCTGAGTGAGTGTGAATTGTATTTATAAGCACATCACTGTGGTTGCCTGCCAATTTGTTTGTCTATTTGTTTGCATAACTATTTGCTTGCTTGAATTATGATAATACAAATAATTTTTTAGGTGATTTGGGGGAGGCTCTACAAATCTTCATCTGTGGCAGAAAGGAGTACTATGTATCAACTGAGAAACCTGATCAGACGTACCAATGTTCCCAGTGACCCTCAGAATAACATGAATGCAGCAGAATACTATTTCAGGTTAATAGTGCATGCTCATGTTGTAGCAGCTGCAAAAACAGTCATGAAGTTTAACCCACAAACATCTGTCAAGGATCTGGCCAGGTTAATTATTACTAACTACATGCGATTTCCTGAGACTGACAGCACCAAGGAGGACAAACCTATTACTACTGGTGATGATGACAAAGTTTATGTGTACGCTACTGAGTTATTAACACTTGGTCTTCTTTGGCATGGGTTCCATGATTCAATCAAAGAAGGAGATGGCGAGAGAATTGCTAGGCATTGGAAATTCCTTTTGATAATTTTCAAAGTGGCAAAGCGATATAATTATGCAGGCCCGGAGCCTTCACTCAGAAAGTGGTAAGGCAAAAACTCCTCCCTCTGACCACACCCAATTATTAATGTGAAAAATATTATGTTCAATTATTGTATGATACAGCTAGCTATAGTTACTGATATGCAAGAGTTAGAATTTTGTGGTCATACTATTGTTTCATTAACTACCTCATTAACAGTTAAAATCTTCCAATATACGCAGTCTGTGTTCACAGTCTGAAACAAATTCATTTGCCACTTCTTTAAGATTGAGGAGATCTGTACGATGATGGTGAACATGGAGCACCATTTAATTATTTAATCTTCCCTGGAGCATTGTCCCCCTAAGATAAGTTTTGACTCTTCTTAGAGCACTGAAAGATCTTTCTGATGAAGAATTTGTTGCAGGCATTATTAATATAAGCTGCAATAGCTTCACAACTTCATTCAAAAGGTTTCTATGAGAACTTGATAAGGTTGTAAAATGATCTTTAATATCAAAAATGGTTACTTCTTGATCTGCTCGTAATTTTGGATTGAAATCCACACCAAATGTAATAAGTTGAGCTCTTAAAACATCTTTGTTAAAATCATTTTTGTAAAAATCAGTAACAACCTGAAATTCATCTTCAAAATCTTCCTGTTTACTAGCCTTAATCAATAATTGTTCTAAATTACTATCAGTTTTGTATCCAGGTTGATCAAATCTGTGAATTAAGCAATTTATAGCATTGTCTAATGCTTCAAAGTATTGTTGCCGATAAAAATCCTTTGCTGACCCAGGATAGTGACCACTGGTACTTCCATCTTCCAATCTTGCTGGTCTCCTTATTCTTCGTGGCAAATGTGGAGGTGAAATATCCATTATATCTGTAAACTTTAAGAGTTTTTCCCAGAATAAATCATATTGCTTATCCTGACGAATCTGTTGCATTGTAGTAATTACCAATTTAGCAATTTGTTGAGCTTCAGATGCTGAAGTTGATTTTGCTTGAATGGTACGACTCAAGTTATCTGAATGACGTAAAATAAGTTCACCAAGGATTGTACCAAAAGCAAAATCGAAACTCTGCATTTGAGAGATATTACCGCCAATTCTGGCTTTCGTTTCACTGTCATGCACAACAAGCAGAGCTTCATCCCAAGTATCCATCAAAGCTTCATAATTATCAATTACACTTTTAAGAGAATTTGCTCGTACAGTCCATCTGGTTGGGCAGAGCAGTCTCATTCCTGGAGACTGAAAACCAGAATTCTGGTCATGTGTTCGTTTTAACTATCTAAATATTCCATCTCTACGTGGTGAATATTTTATCAATTTTGTAAGTAGTTTCCAGTGCCTTCAAACAGGCTTTGAACACTTAATTGCGTCATTCATGGCCAGATTGATGGAGTGTCCATAACAGTGAGTATAAAGGGCTCGCGGTTCTTCATCCATAATAATCTTAGCCACACCTCCTCTTGCTCCTCTCATTGTGCTTGCTCCATCATAGCATTGCCCTCTGATTCGTTCCATTGGGTTTTAGAATCAATAGAGGGTACTTCAAATAATCCAATAAATTCTTCGTTTACATCAAAATTGTTAAGGGAACGTATTACAATGGTGGCTTGCTCCTTATTGGAAATATCTGTAGCCTCATCCATCATCACGGTAATAAATGGTGATAATTTAATACTTTCATAGATATCTCTCAAAATATAAGTGGCCATAACCTTTAAAATGCTATTTTGTATTTCATGTGATGAAGTATATTTATTCTTTTTTTTTTCAACCAATCATTAATAAGTGGGTCATCCTCTCCCTTCAATTTCAGAACTTGCATAAAATTACCATCTTCTTCTTTTCCATCACCTCGCAGTGGTAAACCTTGTCTAGCTAAAAATCGAATAGAAGATATGATCTTCAATAGCATACTTCGATTCTGCTCTTTCTCTTTCATAACTTCTCGCGAAAGTATTTCAGCAATATTACCTGTACTGGCGGGCAATGTGATGGTTACTTCTACAGCTTCTTTATGACTTGAATAGAGTTTATGCCTTCGTAACACACTAGTTCCATCTTTCCAGTTACTAAATCCTTTAGAAACCTAAAGAAATTGTATTGGTAGCTACAATAAATAACAGGTATAATGAGCTACTTACAAAGGAAGGATCAGCACTGCTACTTCTCATCTTCTTCTCTTTAAAGGCAGTAATGCAGATATGGCAATATCCTACATCATTAACTTCATCATAGTGGAGAAAAGGCCACTGCTTAAACCATGCACCTTGACAAGATCTCCAAACTACAGATTTCCTTCCAAATGGTCTCTTTGGAAAAACAAAAGACTCTACAGGATGGTGAGGAACTGGAGGTAAATCAGGTAGAACAAATTTTTGACCAAAAGTAGCCATCTAAACACTCATATAACCATGTTCGGTTGTGACAAAGCAAACGATCGCAGTTGCACTTTACCGGGTAACGATCTTTACCAGATATTGATTTCTGAAAAGTGGTACGGCCATAAAGCCGTTGCAGCCGTAGCGGAGGCGCCGGCCTTGTTATGCAAAAGAAGCTGTTAATTTTCTTTTGCAACTAACTTTGTTGTCAGAGAGACAAAAGGCACAGCTACTTTGGAGTCGATGTGTAAATACCAGAGGCACTGCAGGTGAAAACATACCAGGGGATTTGCATAATGAACACTTGAATAGAAGATTGAAGAGCATAATAGCTGGACAAGGATCTAGTGTGAATTCTGGTTCAGTTCTTAGAGCAGGAAAACTAGTGAAGTGCATTCAGGATGTTTGTGAGCAATTTGAAAAAGAAACGCGTCATGAAGTCCGATCAACGAAACACAATGTTCCCAACTTTGGCAAAGATTTTGATGATGTCATAAAGACATTATCTGAGGAAAATATTTTTGTCCCTATTTCAGATAGACAACATGAATCATTTTCATTTAAATGTGGAATTCTTCAAAAGTTATCTCACGCAGAACTACTAAAGAAAGTAAACCTCAGCATTCAACAATTAATTTAATTTATTTTATTTATCACACTTGCATTTAGAACCACATATATCACAACACATACAACCACATTGAACATTGACATATTCTGTTGAAAACATAACAAAGTTTTTAAATAATAATGCTCTCCTACATATTTCCTGATTAGTTAAGTATGCTTTAACATTAGAATCGGCATATCTTCCTCCAACTCCTTCATACAATATTGCCACTGCAGGTTTATCATCTCTCCCAGCCCTCCCAATCTCTTGTGCATACTCCTCCAATGTAGTAGGGACACCCCAATGAAGAATTCTTCTTATGTTTGGACAGTCAATACCCATGCCAAAAGATGTGGTGGCAATTAATAGGCGAAGATTCCCATCTTGTTCTGTAAACAGTTTCAAGACCTGTTCTTTCTTGTCTGTCGTCATTATACTAGTAAACATATCTACCAGCCTAAATTTTGAGATGTGTTATGGATAGCCAATTGGCTCTGTAATGAAGAGACCTAGTGATTTCTTTAGATGATCATATATTGCTTCACAATCTCTGAATTTTCGAACATACACAACAGTCTTTGGAAATAGAGTTCGTTTTTCTAATAGCTCAGAACATAAGGAATCAGCGAACTCTTGAATATTTATTTTAGGGTGAACTTTACATGCAATATTCACTCTAAAAGGTGATAGTGCAATTAAAGTAGGTTTTCTCATAGATAATTTCTTAGTAACTATGGAAAGTGTTTCTTCTGTAGCTGTAGCAGTTAGTGCCATCACTTGGACATTTCCAGATATAAGGCTGCGCAGATCTCCGATTTCTCCAAACACTCTTCTAAACTTGTCACCCCATAACTTCACACAGTGTGCCTCATCTACGACAAGTGCTACAAGTTTATCTCTGTAAGGCTGTGACAGTAGCATATTTCTGTACAACGGGTTCTCCAGAATGCTTTCTGGAGTAATGAATACCAGCTGCTGCACCATTTAAAATCTTCCTTGTGATATTTGAATCAGCTTGCTGTCCACTTACAAACTCTGAGGCTATTCCTTTAGGTGTATATTTGTTTCGCTGATCCATCATCAGAGATGTCAGGGGACTGATGCACAATACAATACTTCCGCGTGTACCTTTAAAGAACATAATTCTGAATTTGTGATAGCTAAAGCAGCAAATTTCCATGCCCTTACCTCTGATTTTGTCAAAAACTAACGGAAGAATAGCATATATCAAAGACTTCCCATATCCAGTTGGCAGTGACACAAAAATATCACACCCCTCAATGAATGCACAAATAGCTTCATTCTGTTTTTCTTTCAGACTAGTGTACCCTAGCAACTTAGCACAATCGAGAATCACGCTCTGTAAATCGTCCGCCATATCCGTACCTCCTACTTACAAAATGAGTGAACGATGAGATACAAATAATGCGCTTGTGGGGTCGTCCTGGGAATCCTAAGTCTCCCGGAAGGCCGCGCACTCGGTAACAGCTTAGTCGCTGCCACCAGAATTCAAGCTCGAGAGTAACTCTCACGTTGTATCGTAATAACTACGTTATGCATGAACCGAACTACAAAACGTGGTGAGGGGTTTGATATACATATGGCCCGCTCACCACTCGACCAATCAGAATGATACAACAACTACAACTAAATGCGCATGAGCAAAAGTATGACCATGAATTAAAGTACCGACATACCCGACTACTCTGAATTAACCATACGTAAATGAGACACTATTAGACACACTATTGTTCGACTGTACACACACATGACACAATGTCTCTGCATTCTCTATGTTCTCTTCCTCTGTAAATGTGGGCTGTCCTCCAGGCCCACATCTCCCCCCTCCTGAAGAAGATGGGTGGCCACGTCACAGTTCCCAACGTCCTCAAAGCACCTGCTTAAATCGTCCGCCACCACATTCTGCGATCCCTCTCGGTAGATCACTTCGAAGTCGTATTCCGCTAACTTCAGGCACCAGTTATAGATCCTTTTATTATACTGCCTGCCTTTCATCATGTTGACGAGTCCCTTATGGTCCGTCACCACAGTAAACCGTCTCCCGTACAGGAAGTATGCGAAGTGGTGAATAGCCTCGAATACACCCAGACCCTCCAGCTCCTGCGCACTATATCTCGTTTGGGCGCCCCTCAGCTGTTTAGAGAAAAACGCCACCGGCAACTTCTCCTCATCCCTGACCACCGACAGAACAGCTCCGACCCCCGTCGAGCTTGCATCACTTTCTAATACGAACACATCACTAACACAAGGTACACACAAACATACAGACTCGCACAACTGATTACATAAACCATGAAATGCTTCCAACATTGGCTCCATCCAACTCACCACCCTAGACTTCGCCGTGGACGTGGGGGGCGTCAAGGTTGAAGACCACCGATGGAATCCACGGATGAACCTCCTATAGAACCCCACCAATCCCAAGAACGCCCGTAGCTGTTTACGAGTCTTAGGCAGAGGGTGATTTTTAATCGCCTCTACCCTTGCAGCCGGCACACTGATACTTCCTCCACCAATCTGGTGGCCCAAAAACTCCAACGTCCTCCTTCCAAAGCTACATTTGGCCTTCTTACATGTTAGCCCAGCCTGTCTCAACACATCGAATAGTTTCTCCAAATGCACTAAATGCGACCTCCAATCCGGTGACACCACTAGGATGTCATCAATATACACTCTAGCAAAGTCTTCGCATCCAACCAATACTTCGTCCATCAGTCTTTGAAAGACAGATGGCGCATTTGTCAGTCCAAACGGCATGCGTTTGAACCGAAACTTGCCAAAGGGACAAACAAAACAAGTCTTGTCCCGATCCTTCTCCTCCACTAAGACCTGGTGAAAACCTTTCGCCAGGTCCACCTTTGATAATACGTTACCCGTTCCTACCTTCTCCACCATTTCATCGAACCCCGGGATGTAATATGGTTCCTTCGTCGTCACCGCGTTCAGCTTTCTGTAGTCTACACAGAGACGGATACCACCGTCTGGCTTCTTCACTGGGACCAACGGTGAGGCCCAGTTGCTGTCACATCTCTCGATAATCCCACATTTCTCCAAGTTTACCAACTCTTCTCTAACCTTCTCTCGAATTCCTAAAGGAACTGAGTAAGGCGACTGTCTGATAGGCTGACTATCTCCCATGTCAATCTTCATTGTCACTCGTTCAGTATTTCCCGGTATGTCGGAAAACATGTCTTTGTACTCCCCCAGTAATCCCTGGATATCTTCCTCTCGATACCCTTCACATACACCACTCAACACACTACTCCCTTCACCATGCTCTTCTATGACCACATCTAACCTCCCAATTGATGCTCTCTCTCTGTACTCCTTCAAGCAATTTACATGCACCACCTTTGAGTGCTTCTCCTTCCCAATTTTCCCAATCCTATAGTTCACCGCTCCCTTCTTCTCCACTACTTTATACGGCCCTTCCCAAGAATCGGCCAACGTGCAGGTCATCCCCGGTACTCTGTACAAAACTAAATCTCCCTCCTTAAATTCTCGTAACTTAGTCCCACGATTCACATACTGCATACGACTTTCCTTACTCTTAGATACTCTCAATGCCGCACTATCTCTCACTCTCTCAAGTCTCTCTGCCATTCTCGTGACCCATTCACACACATTCAACTTATCTGCCTCTACCTCGTATAACCCATGATATAAGGCGTCCAGGGGCGTTCTTACCCTGAACCCATACACCAGGTCGAACGGACTATACCCGGAGTCCGCATGAGGCATCTGCCTCAACACATACATAACAAAACTCAACTGCTCAACCCAATCTAACCCATCGCTAATACACTTCCCCAATATCCCTTTCATAGTCCCGTGCATCCTTTCGACTGCACCATTGGTCTCCGGATGATACGGAGACGTTCTAACCTTATCTATACCCAACCATTCACATAACTGCCCCATGACCTTTCCACAAAACTGGCCCCCCTGGTCCGACAACACTCTCTCCGGGATAGAGGTCCTAGAGAATATTGACCACAACCCATCCATGACGGATTTGGCAGTTATGCTCCTAAGGGGTACCGCCTCTGGCCACTTGGTTGCCAGACACACGTAAGTCAGGATGTACCTATTGCCTCCCTTACCCTTGGGCAACGGTCCAACAAGGTCTACCGCCACACTTTCAAATGGCTCCGCAAGAACTGGCCGCTCTATCGCCGGCGCTCTCTTGGGCCTATGTTTACTCTTGACCTGACAAAGGGCACAGCTACGACAATACTCCAAGATCTCCTTGGCCATACCAGGCCACGCAAAATATCTCCTCACTATTTTAGCCACTTTCTCGGCACCCAGGTGCCCGTTCTTATCATGCCCCAGGGTTTTAACCTTATCTCTGTAACTTTTGGGCAACACTAACACATCTCTGTATTCTTCCCACGTAACATACATACCCCTCACTAACATCCCATCCTTCCACTAAAGTCCTCGCTCATTCCTATCAGCTAGCTCTCTCCACTCTTTTAAACTCTCATCACTCCTCACTTCTTTCTTAAATTCTTCCCTATCTTTCCCTTCCGTTACAGGACCTATTTCCTTAGCTATCCTGCAGAATTCAGCTACACCAGGACCCGTCGGTGATAGCTTTTCAAAAGGGGTCACACTCCCCTCTTCCAACTCACTATTCTCCATGCTCACTTTCACCTGAGGTTTGTCGGCTCCGGGCGAACCCTCGGCGTCATCCACCCCATGTCCCTCCTCCACCCTACTCTCCTCTTCGGGCTTATTTAAGGAGTTGGGCTGGCTACTCGATCCTTGCACAGTGTCGGTTGCTCCCTCAGGAATAACCACACTCCACCAGTCAATAACACTATCATCTGCCTCATTTTTATCCAACTCTCGCTCTTCCCTGACCATATTCCTAGTCAGTACATTCATTCCAACTCTCTCCCCTACCACATACTCATGAACAGCACTCCTATACGCTGCTGCCTCCTCTTCGTTCACCAACGTAAAAGGAACTATACACGCCACTCCAGGCGACTCACACTCATCAATAATAGTCTTTACCACCTTCCTATACCCCCCAACCACAAACTCACACATGAAACTTTTATATGTTTTCTCGGACCCTCCATAGCCCTTAACTCGTACATCATTGCACAAAACCACATTCTTGGGCACCATTGCCCTGGGAACAGAGCCTAGCTCTGCACCCGAGTCTATCAGAACCTCAGTCTTGATACCATTTACCAGCCCATGTGCAACATTCCCCGCACTACCCGACTTAGTATTCCACAATACAGACATTTTCTTAGGCGACGCCTCCTTCTTCACCGAGGTCGTCCCTCTCTTAACAGTACACTCCAGACTCCTGTGCCCAATCTTCCCACAGTTGTAGCACGTTGGTGGCCATACCCAACCCAATTGCCACCTGCCTTTACCTCCTTCTTACACTCTGTGGATTTATGTCCTCGCTCCCCACAGTTATAACACGTTAAGTACCCACTGGTACTACCCACCTTCTCTCTATCATTCCCACCACGGACATTCTCTCGCCCAAAATTACTCTCTCTTACACGATACCCTCTGGTATTCTCACTGGGCCCACCGCCCAGGGGCCTAAAGAAATTTCCCTTCTCTCGCCCCGACATCCAATCCTCAAGACTCTCTCGTAATTCCCCCCACTCGCTTACTTTCCGAGTCTCCATAAAAGCCTTCCCACTCTGGGGCAAGACTCTCCGTAACAAAGCCAACGCTATGGCCACTCCACAATCATTTATACTCTTACACCCCTGAAATGCCCCATCCATGACTCTCTTCAGCCAATCAGCAATTCCACCCGCAGTCATGGCTTTAAATAGCTCACTGTTCGCTTCAAACAACTGGTTCCCGTAGGTGATGGCGGTCTCCCCCGCCGCCTTTAACAAAACTCTCTTTACCTCCTCATACCCAACCTTATCATCTCTCTCCTGTGAAACCCTTAGACACAGGCGTTCAGGCAGCTTGGGATACAACCTCTCTGCCCAATTCCCCTCATTCACTTCACTCTCCCTCATAATTCTCTCAAACTTTGCTAAATATGCTCCTAACTCGTTCCCCTCCTTGTACACTCCCAAACCTTTCAACTTATCTTGTAACAACTCTCTACGCTCACGCACCCTGTCGTCTTCCAGTCTGTAACGTTGTCGTCTTTCGTCTTCCTCCCTCTGACGGGCTGTGTCTTCTCCTCTCATATGTCGAAACGTCTCCACCATCTCCATTCGTCTCGCGTCTTCTGTCTCCTTCATGTACCGCAAAAGTGCTGCGATATCACTTTCTTCTCCTCTTCTAGCCATCTCTTCCTGATCTACCTCTTCTGTATTTTCTACCTCAACTACTATCTCCTCTCCTTTGAAGCTTCCTTGTATTGAACCTCGTTCCCTCGCGCAGGGTAGGGCGATCTCTCGTGAACAACCAGGCCGCCCTTAGGAAGGTAGTCTCCCCCTTCAGAGGCTACCGCAGACGCCTTCTTGATCCTCTTTCTCCTCTTCTCCCCACTTGGTCCAGGCTCCGTCATGGGAGGTAAGCGAACTTCACCTCCGTCAGAGCCTACAAGATATGACAGAAAATATATATTGATGAATAACACTCACAACCAAAGATTAGAAATAAAACACAATGCAAACCGTTTACAGGTAATTTCCACAATACACACTCAAACCAACAAAATTTGTCCACAAATTGACACCAGTCTCTCAGGGGTTTTTCGGAACTCTCCTAGTTCCTTCAAGGACTCCAGGAGTTGAGTCCTCTTCCTTCTCAATTCAGTTTGGTCACCTCTCTGCTTAACGCAAGAAGTCCGTTGCTGCGCTCCCTTCTGCCAAAGCAAGGAAAGCTGGATTTACTTCCACTGCCGAAGCAAGGTTGTTAGGTCTTTCTCGTTCGTGAACGATAGGTAGGATGGATCTCTCCAACCGGTTTGTTTCCTCGTCCTCAGACGAAGATTTCTGAATCCAACGTCAATGTCTTCACGCCGAATCCCTCTTAGATGTTCGCAGGTCTGGTCGGGACGTCTCCTTCCCAGATCCCACCGCTGCCACCAATATGTGGGGTCGTCCTGGGAATCCTAAGTCTCCCGGAAGGCCGCGCACTCGGTAACAGCTTAGTCGCTGCCACCAGAATTCAAGCTCGAGAGTAACTCTCACGTTGTATCGTAATAACTACGTTATGCATGAACTGAACTACAAAACGTGGTGAGGGGTTTGATATACATATGCCCGCTCACCACTCGACCAATCAGAATGATACAACAACTACAACTAAATGCGCATGAGCAAAAGTATGACCATGAATTAAAGTACCGACATACCCGACTACTCTGAATTAACCATACGTAAATGAGACACTATTAGACACACTATTGTTCGACTGTACACACACATGACACAATGTCTCTGCATTCTCTATGTTCTCTTCCTCTGTGAATGTGGGCTGTCCTCCAGGCCCACAGCGCTCGTTTGTGCCGTTACGTCACGCATACTTCCGGTCAGGTATAAAAATGCTGATTGCGCGGAACAACGAGTTCAAGCGAGTTTATTCTGCTATAATTTCTCAAGTATGTGTAATAGAAAGCTAAAAATTTGTATTATTATACATTAATGTCATATTAACATACAGACAAAACAATTTTGTGGGTTTGTGGTTATTTTTGTGGTTATAGGTGATGGAACTGGGAGCTTCAAGACAGTGAATTTGGAAGTGTTAAGCTATCAACAACTGGGAATAATTTATACATTAATTATATATTTTTATTATCATCAAGGGTTGAGAAACTTCACATTTTCATCTATGAGGGAGTTTATGCAATGGAAAGAAAGAGAAGAAGAGGCCACTTACAGCATGTACACAAAAACCCAGCAAACTTATCATCCATCATCTAGTGGTAAGGTGTACTATGTGGATTAGGCTAATAATGAGAATGTAGGAACAAGGAACATGACTTTTCTTGTAATTATAGATATCAAAGCCAGACACTACTTTGTTTGCTGTCGTAGTGGTAAATTTCTTGGTAATCCAAACAAAGAATTACATCCAAAAAGAGACTACAAGAATCACGAAAGATTAATGGAACTTGTATTTCACGGATGTATGTTGATGAATATAAAAGTTGTCAGATTAATGTTCAGTACATTTCAGCACACACTGGCCATGAATTAGGACCAAATGAGCTAAAATATCTACAACTGCCTAAAAGCACAAAAGAAGAAGTATCTATGAAGATTAGTGCAGGAATCCCACCAGAAAGAATTTTGCAAGGTATAGAATAAGCTTAATATCGTACACGATTTTTTAAACTCATGTTTAATGTGCAGATATACGTGAAAATGTTGGTAATAGACAAAACAGGGATATCTTTGACCAGTGTGTGTCCAGAAGACATTTTTTATTCAAGCGTGACATCAATAACATTAAAGTTAAAGTACATGACCATTGTGATTAAACGGCATGAGGATGATGCAACTTCAGTAACTCTTCTTGTGTCTGAACTGCGAGAAGAATTATTTGATCCTGTCCTCATCTTTAAACCTCAGGGTAGCAGATCAGCTGAATATCCCACTATACCAGAAGAATCTTTATCTTTGCATTCCAAACCGAGTTTCAGTTGCAGCTGTACCAACTACATGCATCAACCATTCTCTGCATTGATTCAACTCATGGTACTAACCAGTACAGATTTAAATTAATAACTATTATTGTTCATGATGATCTTGGAAAAGGTTAGTATCATGTATGCTTATAGTATTACTTGGAAATCATTGTTTTATTTTAAGGGCAACCAGTTGGATGGTGTATTTCTGATACTGAAGCTAGTGAGGTTATTGAAATATTTCTGTCATGTATTAAAGAAAGATCTCCCAGCACAACAATTAAAGTAGTCGTGACTGATGATGGTAATAGGGAGGCAAATGAATTATAATGGTACTGATGATGACATTTCATTATGATACACAGATAATACTGGATGGGCTGGTACAAAGTCAGTTTATGGAGATATTAAGCACCTTTTGTGTTTTTGGCAAGTTGACAGGTACTATCTCAACTCATAAATGATTATGCTTGATGTCTTAAACTTTGATTCTTTTGCTAGAGTTTGGAAAAACAAGCTTAGATCAGTGAAAGCAGAAAACCAAGTGGAAATATACCAAACTTTAAGTATTTTAGCAAAAGAAATAGACCCATCTGTTTTCCAGATGCAAATGAAGAATTTTATTCAGCTATGGCTACCAAGAGAATCAGACTTTATCAAATACTTTGTGCAAACCTACCAGAACCGAGCAGGTATATATATACCATAATATCTATTAAATACATTATGGATATTGCTGCTGTGTTTTTAATTAAGAAAAATGGGCCAAGTGTTATCGGCATTTTCATCATGGAGACACAGACACAAATATGTATCTTGAGAGGTAAATAGTAATTTAAAACATCAATTTTGTGCATACATTATGTAGGGTTTTATGTAGCTTTCACAACAAACTTAAAACAGTACATTTAAATGGAAAAGTCAATCGGAAAGTAGACTTTTTGATTCACCATCTTTTGGAATATGAAAAAGATGCCTTCTTCTGTTACAAGAGTGCTAGAGCCTTACCTCCTGCAACAAACAGAATAGTGAAAGAAGAGCAAGATCGTCATGAACATGGTCTTCAGATACCTTCAAAGATGATCCAGGTATTAACAATTGTGTATAATTAATATAAAAGTGACTCCATTATACATATGAAATACAGCAAAGAAGTGATGGAGAATGGACAGTTGAGAGCATGTCTGGTTGTAATTCAAGTGGTTACACTGTAAAACATTTACTTGCTACTTGTACTGAGTGTTCTTCTCTCAAAGATGATTTCAGAATCTGTAGAGAAAGACAGTGTGATTTTTTGTGTCACACATGTACAGTTGTGACAGCAAGTGCTATGACTACAGCAATAATCATTATGTGCAAACACATTCATCTAGTTCATTTTCTGTTTCACCAAAACATGCCTACCACATCTAGTGTTCCTAAGATTATAATTGACGGTCCTGATGACAACATTAACTATGTTGACTCTATGTTTGATCCAAACAGAGGTAACTTTATTAATGATAGTTGTGTAAAATGTTGATTATACACTTGATAAAACCTGTAGATCACGCACCATTCAATTTAATACATTCCAAGGTTTGATTCGAGAGCTTCAAGAGCAAGTGACCCTACAAAATGTAGCAGTTTTGCCCTACATCAAGCATATAAATGCTTTACTACAGCAAGCAGTGGCAACTTGCAAATAGGCCCTGGCAGATTATGCTAGCATAATTTTGAGCAAAATAGGCACCTGTGAGCAACAGGAATTATGCCAGCAAAATAGGCAAAATTTTCCAATCAAATGAGCAAAATGGGCACCATTTCTCAACTTACCTGAAAAATACCTAGCTATATAAATGTAGTAAGAGTCTTTGCAAAGACTGCACTTTAACAAAAGGCCATATCTGTGCCATAGCCTATATAGTCACTACAGGGCAGTAGTAGCTAGCTATTAATGCATGTGACCTCCAAGGTCAAAGTTTAGTGTGCGTTAATTAGAAACCCACCTGCCACGTGACAAGAAGTAATATTATACTAGAGCTAGCTAGCTACTTAGTAGATCTAGTTGGATGGCTGAAGCCTCTGGCACTAGTTCAGGGGCCTCTGGACCATCAGAGAGTCAAGAAATTGAACTATCTAGCGATTCTGAAAGTGCCATTGTAAGTGGAGCCTGCACGCCAGTGGAGTCGAGCTCAACATCTGCGGACTCGGGAAGAGTGATCACCTCACTTCTGGATCGGCTCAAATCGCCTGAGCCCTCTCACTTGGCCCGAAAAAGGACGATTACAGGCAATATGCCTCCTGTAGGAAAGAAAAGAGGAAAAGGCGCTACAGCTGGTGACCCGAAGTCAGTGTCACCAGCTGAAAGAGTAAAAGCATACCCCAATGAACCCTTGACAGTGAGCAATAAAAAAACTGTTTTGTTCTGGCTGCCGAGAACAACTATCCCTGAAAAAGAGCTCGATAGAGCTTCATCTGAAGTCGCTGAAACACGTAAAAGGAAAAGAGCGATTGGCGTCGAAACAAAGGAGGCAGTTGGATATTGCGGAGTCACTTAAAAGATATGATGATGAAGTCCATCCATCGGGAGAAATGTTACCTGTGTCTACCCGTGTTTACAGAGTAAACGTAGTGACTGCTCTACTAAAAGCCGGCGTGTCTCTCAACAAACTGGACAGTTTTCGAGAAATATTTGAGGAAAACGCATTTGCTCTTTCTGATTCATCGCACCTTCGTCGTCTCATACCATTTATCTTGCAGGATGAAATGAGTAAGTTGAAAAAAGATATTCGTGGGAAGAATGTGGCAATCATTTATGATGGAACGACTCATGTGTGTGAGGCCTTCGTGATTGTTTTGCGTTATGTTGACGATGATTGGGTCATAAAACAGCGTGTTTGTCGATTGATGCTTCTAGCAAAGTCTATTACCGGTGAGGAACTTGCTCGGCAGCTCATAACTGTTGTAGCTACTGAACTGTCAATTGCACCTAATATGGTTTTAGCAGCAATGCGTGATCGTGCGTCCGTGAATGATGTGGCAATGAGGACCATATCCATCGTCTATAACCAGATATTAGACGTAGGATGTTTTTCCCATACTTTAGACCATGTTGGGGAAAGAATGAGAACACCCATCTTGGACGACTTCACAAAAGCATGGATTAGCTTGTTTGCCCATAGTCCAAAGTCCAGGCTTGCATGGAGGACCCAGACTAGTCTTCGTACACCTACCTATTCTGCCACTAGATGGTGGAGTAAGTTCGAAGTCATCTACCAACTGCATAAAACCTTTGGAGATGTGTCGTCTTTTCTGCATAGGGATGATTTACCTCCAGCTACCACTGCAAAACTACTGAGAATTGTTGAAGATGAATGTATGTGCAGGAAGCTGAAAATGGAGATTGCTATAACGGTAGATGCAATGGAAGCATTCGTCAAGGCAACGTACAAGTTGGAAGGTGATGGGCCAATAGCACTAGTTGCATATCAACAAATAAGTCTTCTCTATTCACATGTGTCATTGGAGCACTTTCCCAATGTAAACGCAGTTGCAAGATCACTAGCCAATGGAAATTCTACACATGAGAGGCAATTGATAGACTATGCTAAAGCTGCTTGTGTTCCTGCCTATGCTTACTTCAAGGAGAAATTCGACAACGATCTCAGGCCCATTGTTCTAGCCTTCAAATCGGCACGTTACCTTTCTCCCTCAAAAGTGAATGAACTTAAGCCAACTGCTAATGATATGGATTCCTTTGCTGCCTTTCCATTCCTGAACACAGAAGCAATTAATGGCTTGAAGTCCGAGTTACCTGAGTATCTTGCGGCAGCTGAGGATGTTTCAGATGAAGTTGATGTCCTTATGTGGTGGAAATCGCACGAGGGAACACTGCCAAAATGGAGTAGCACGTGCAAGAAATTGTTGTTAGTGCAGCCTTCGTCCGCGGCTGCTGAGCGTGTTTTTTCGTTGCTGAACAATTCCTTCTCCTCTCAACAGGAGTCTGCTCTAGAAGACTATATTCAACTGTCAGTTATGCTGCAGTACAATTATCGAAAAACCTAACATTTTTTTTGTCATCTTTGTAAATTATTGTAATAATTTGTGTGTTGTTATGCAAGAGAATTTTTAATTATTTGCTATGTAGGCACGACAAAAAATGGGTTAAATTGAAAAGCAAAATAGGTAGAATAAAAAGCAAAATAGGTGGAAAATTGGAGAATAAAGGAAAAGCAAAATAGGCAAAAATTTGAGCATAATCTGCCAGGGGCTACTTGCAAAGCAGCTGAAATAACTGAGCCACCTTCATGCAAGAAAGTGCTTGTGATAAAAGATAACATACCACCTGGAAAAAATTGTGAACTTCAGTGGCGATTCAAACAAACCACAAAAACACCAGGAAGGAAAAGGACCGGATTGGTTTTGAGGTAAGCCTTACAAGTAATTGCATACTAATTGTTATTGTGATCTATAATGATAGGCATGCTGACTCAGAAGAAAAGAGGAAAATATTGGGCAAGCTAGGTCAAGTCATTTTAGCACATAAGAAAGCTTCTGAATATTGTACCATGAAACAAGGCATTCCTCTGATCTTGAGCCACCTCTTCCCATTTACATTGGTCTAAACATTCACCACATGGCTTGGAGCAAGGAACTCATTGAACAACTTATCACATGTGAATTTGTATTTCATATGACAAAGTTTACAAATTGAAAGTATGATAGCTGTAGCAGTATCTGAACAATAAAAAGGAGTTGTGGCCCCGGCCTGTCTTACAGATAGATTATTCACTGTTGGTGCTCTTGATAATTTTGACCATAACCAACTCGACAACTGCAGTGAAGTCATTTCATGGAACTGGAATCAGCCTTTTTCAGTTTCCTATAGTGCAAACCCTGGGGAAATTAGACCTCAGTTATAAATATTACTTTCTGGAAGCAGGCAGCATTACCTTGCAGCTCCAATCACTTTCAAATGATAGAAAGATTAACAGCTATAGGGATAAGACCAGTTTGAGTTCAGTGATGGGGCCAGAGAGGAATTGTTTAGCTGTAAGAGCCTAAACATTAACATAGTAAGTGAGTAAATACCAGGCTGGAATATGGACTTCTTGCACTCGACCCCACCAAGTAATTTCAAATCCAAGTGAATTTGGTCAAAAATTGCTGCTGCACGGTGTTGAGAACTGGTCTGGCTTAGCATACCAGAAGTTTTTTTAAGTGTGCCTGCAAAGGAGATTCCAGTAGATATAATTGTGCCAAAGTAAATGTATGCTGCTCACCACTGTGTAGTTGCTAGTACAGCCAAAAATATATCAATCTATGTTTTAAACTTGAAATTTAACATGTTAACTAACTATACAATAATTCTTGCATAATAATATTGCTCCTAAAAACAGAATATTTAAAGCATAAATAACAATAAATGCTCTGGCGGCCATTTTTTATTAGTGGGCTTAATTAAAAATTTTAGGTGGGGCTCATAGGCTAATAATATTTATGAAGTTGAAAGAAAAATTCATGCAAAATTTGATCCCTTTGTCCGCCAAAAAAC
>WLWD01000855.1_pt1 | contig 33167 bp, 19 predicted proteins | sample 6712731 | NCBI WGS metagenome assembly WLWD01 (sample SAMN12718690, study PRJNA576275) | sponge metagenome | isolation source: marine sponge | host: Mycale hentscheli | place: New Zealand: South Island, Marlborough, Capsize Point | collected 2014-11-01
TCAACTACAGGCTAGCTCTGTGGACTGATTTAGCTGTAGGTGCTAATGGACCACCTATTCACTAATTAGTGTACCTTCACTGCATTCACACAAACAATTATTCTATTCTAACATTACCTTTCTCATGCCTGCCCTGATCTTATACAATCCCCATTCCATTCCAGTCACATATATATTTGTAACACTCTCATTCTATTCAGTTCTTTAACTCCCTCATTTTTTCCTTTACTATTTTGTGCTTTCCTTTTCTTATCTGTTATACTTAGCTTGTCCATACTTTTTATAGTTCTTGCTTGCTTTTGTGTATCATTCATTTTGTTTTTTTTATGTTCTGTAATTGTACTTTGTTCTCTAGTTCTGTATCATTTTGTTTGAATTTGAGACTGAGTACTGATAGGGATCTTGAGCATACTGGGAATAGTGTTGTCTTTTTCCCTTAGTTTTAGTTAGTAGTCTTTGCGTGATAGTTTGGCTGAGTTTTATAGCTTTACCCAATTGTCGTGTGCTACTACAAAGGTTGCCTCATGCCATCCGCATCATTGAGTTGTGTGATGTCCACATTGATTGGCATATGCCCAAATTCATTGATGAGATGATCTGCTAACGTTTTGTAGCCAACACCAGGCTTGCCTTTAGCTGCATACGGGCACTGCAAAGCTGTCCCAGTGTCTTCTTGACAAAGTATGCAAAGCTTCCAATTGGTAATGGCAGCACGTTTTGATGCAGATGAGCAAGCATCTACAAGCATGTGACGTTTTGCCATTGCTAGCAAACGTAGAGCAACTGTAACACTAGAGACAAGATACCTATTCACCTAGTAACACAAGCCATTAGTTCTCTTTCCTAGAAAAGTCAGACTAACAACTTACCTTCACAGAATTTTTCCAGAGTGGCCTGGGCTCTTCTCAGAATTCTAAAATGTGGTTACGTGGTTACAAGAACTTCACCATGTGCATGTAAATTCATGCTCATGCTTGTAGATTCTTGCATGTGGGGGGTTTTTTGGGGGGGTTTTTTTTTTTTGTTGTTGTTGTTTTTTTATTATTATTTTATTTTTTTGTTGTTGTATTTTAGAGTGACCCCGGTACAGTATTAAGACTAGCTGTGCATAGAGGCCATTTGGACTATGTGGTAAGATGGCCACCACTTGGTCAAAGAGGTGCACATGTATGTCTTCTCCACTGTGTTCCACAGGCTAAGGTCAGCGGGATTTCGTATGAAGGTGACAGAATCGGACCGGCTGATGTCACTCATACTGCATGGGGAACTCTCCAAATGGTGAGATCAGCTCGGGGAGGTGGGTAGGTGGGTGGGGGAGGTGCTGAGGTCATGCAATGCACTGGAGCAAGAAGAATATAGTAGGAAGGAGATAAAGGCTGTGCTTAATCACTGAAGATGCTCTTCAGTGGGGTTTTGGTTGAGTGTATGGAACTGCAACTCAAACAAAGACTACAGATATGACTAAATGCATTGCAAATTATATTGAATATGTAGCAGTTAAAAGATGAGCTTTATTATTAAGATGGTTTCAAATTACTACATTTGGCTCATTATAATTTCATGCCAAAGTTTTTTTCAGCTGGCAATACTGGCGGTGGTCAAGCCTGTTCAGAGGACAAAGGTCACAATGGTCAGGGTTGAACTGGGATGCCTCTAGAAATGCCACAAATGCACAGGTGAACTGAGTGCAGACATGTACAAGTGCATCTGATGGAAGTTGTGAATGACAGAATGACTAGTGTGGGTAGTTGTGGCAGACAACAGTTTATTTGTTATTACCAATTTTCTGTGATAAAAGTAAACTATTACTTTTCTGAACCTTTACTCTAGATCCACTTGTTGAACAGTTTATTTGCTGTCCCTCTACCTGTGGGCGTGACCTGAGAATAGTTCATGATTAAGTATTGATTAAATGTCAAACTACAAATTACAGCCCTCCCCAAAAGAGCTTCGTCCCCTTATTGATCCCTGCCACTGTATAGACACACACACACACACACACACACACACACACACACACACACACACACACACACACACACACACACACTGGTACATGTGTTGAGCTATGCCTGGCCAAATCATTCCATTCAGCAATGGAGGGTAGAGGGGACACATGATTTAATGACTCGGCAACAGAGATAAAGGTAGGGGATAACTTGTCAACAGGTACCCTATCAGGATCATTCAATTTCAATTATGCAACATAATCACTATCTACATGAATGTTGTATCCCTCCTTTAAGGTTACCGGGTACAGTTTCACCAACTCACATATGGCATGTAGTAGCTGACCACATGTGGCTTTATGACACCCACTCATATGTTCTTATTCATAGTACCTAAAAACCACATGTGGTTCCAACAGGTCAACAGTTAAGTGCTTGTGGTTGTGAATGTAATTACTTTTTTTAAGATTGTAATAGATTGTATTGAGGATATTATAAATGATTGAGATAATCTGCTTGTTTGTGAATTACAATGTAAAATTGACATGTTCCCTAATTCCTCCTTTTCTGTACCTAGGACTCGTCAATTCTGCCAGTAACGCTGAGAAATATAATGTCTTTGTTATTTTAATATGCTGCAGCCACCACTCAGGATTCTTTTTCACTCTTTCAGCGTATAGTGCTTTTTCAGTTCGTACTACAAAATCACACCAGCTTCTCTTTGTGCAATAGAGCTGGCACTGAATCTGAAAATAGTAATCATGCCTCACTTTCAACTTCATTTTGTCACCTTTCTTCTCCAAACAAAATCCAGGAGACTTGCAAGCTTCATCGATTGATTCTTCACGATCCCGGTATGGATTTTTAACTTCCAGTATTCCATGTGGGCATTCAGTATTATCAGGATCGTACACATATCCATCAGGGCTTGCTCCAAGCCATGGGTCAGCATCTGAAATAACAAATCCACACTTAGACACACAAAGCTGATTGTGACCATTCATGTGTTGATATTCAACATATTCTTTGATGCACTGAAACTCCTTTGCTGATCCATATCTGGTAGCTGAATTCCCTCTGAAAGAATTTATAAAGTAATTATTTGACTTTTCTGCTTCTTTTTGTGGTTGTCCTCATTTTCACAATGCCTCCTACTTTGGATGCAGTAACACGTTTACGACGTTCCACATTCCACTGTTGATCTTGAGCCTGATTTCTGGTTTCCTGCTCAATTTCAATAGCCTTTTCCTCTGTAACTACTACATTAGTATTGTAGTAATTGCGCATAAGTTCTAATAAATATTCCTCTGGAAGGTCACTTGATATTTCTTCAGGCACAACTCCTTGATCGTGTCGACTATAGGCTTGGCGAGCTGCAAATGAATCATCTGTTCGAGCATACTTACTTCGCCTTCTGCTTTCCTGTGCTTTTTCAGTTGCTTTTCTTTTCCTATCTCTTTCTACCCTTTTCACAGAAACATCCATCACACGTGTAAATATATTATTGGGGGATTCTCCAGACATCTGCTCCCATACTTTGGGACCCCAATCTTTTCCCAGATTCTGCTGTAGACCTGTACCCATGCATCTGCCTTCCCATGAGCCACTTTGTGATCTGTTGATCACTTTTCCGGGAACTTGATTAGGAATGGGGAAGCTAAAGTTGGAGGTAAATTGATTTAAGTTTGGTTGAATTTAAGAAAGTGTTGAACATATTTGGAAATTATTGGTCTATATATTTAGTTTTCTTCCTTTCTGACTTTTATTAATCAAATTCTGGGGAAGACAAGGCACCCAGTTTCCTATCTCAAATTACTACAAAAAAACAACAATTTTTTTTTGTGTAATATGTTGTTATTTACTTAATTATTGAAGTAATATTTTATAAATGATGTATGCATGAAATAAATTAATTAAACCTTACTCACCTGGTGTACCCTTTAGGACCCTTCACTTTCTTCGAAGTATCAAAAGCAATGTTTTTTTGGCAAGATGAACACTTGCTTTCCAGAATAGATGCAAGCCCATTTCTAGTTTCTCCACAAAGAATCATGGACCCCTCACATTCAGATGAATGTCTTTGCAAGTCACCAATGTACTCTTGAAACTTGCCAAGATTGATGATTCTGCTCCCTTCTAATCCAGAATTTTGAGCTCTGCTGCTGTCATACTACAAATCTCCTCACTGTTAACCACCTTTTTCTTCCTGCATGCTCCCTTCTTCTTGCAATATACATGCCTATGAGAACTGCCTTTGGTTACTCTATGCTTGTTATTTCCCATCTTCTAAGGCTTCTTGCTCGAGCGAGGAGTGAACAGCTGATGCGTGGGCGTTTTGGCGGGTTTCTGGTAAGTTCTGGCGGGTCGGTGGTTACTTTTCCCGGGCTATGATTCGAGACTCTGCTAATGAGTGCTTTGGCAACCGTTTTAAACGGAAATACACAGAACAAGCAGCGGCTAATGAGCTGTTTTATTTATAAAAAACTAGGCGCAGGGCGACTCGAAAGAATTTTTCAAAAAAAGTGTGCCTAACTCGAGTTACAACCCGGAGAAGGCAAACCGTCGCTGAACTCTGACTAATGTAAGTGAAACTTTGCAGCACTCAGTTCTACTGGAACTTAGCTAGCATCGAGCCGCCCTAGACATGAGGCTATTTTAGCCCATTATTTAACTTTCAGGATCATAGATGCGTTATCACCTATGTGATGTGTAGCCAAACTATTTCAGTAACTCAGGTTGTTTGATTGGTGAATATGAACTACTTTGTTAGTGGATCTATACCAATAGCAATAGATTTGGCTTCAGCGGTTGGGTAGAGCAGGAGCTGCAATGAGACAGCTGTTCTATACGCTATCATTCAAGTCAGTGTTACCAGGACCACTTTCTAAACTACCTTGTTCCTCAGGCATATTTTCGGAGCCGGCATTAGCTGGACTGTCACCATATCTTATGACAGCTTGTTCCTCGGGCGTAATTTCAGAATCAAACGTCTCAAATTCATTTTCAAGAGTAGGGATAGCATTACGATTAAAAGGGTGAATTCCACATTTACGAAACACTGATACATTAGTAGGTGTAAGGACAAGTAGCCATGCTTCTGAAAATAGTTCACAAAAATTGTACTTACTGATGACTGCTCCAGGATGACTGTGCAGGTACTTGTGACAGATGGTGGACCAATGGCGCTTGAGAGGATCGAAGACTGTACAGTCAAGAGGCTGAGAATCTTGAGTTGCATGTGGTAAGCAAAATAATGTGACATCATTCTCTTTAGCAAGCTCTACACTAGAAGGCTCTTAATGTGAGCTATGTCCGTCCATGAGCAATAGCAATGGTGTTGATGGGACAACATACATACCTTAGATAACGATCTTTTAACCAGTGCCTGAACAACTCCTGGTCTGTCCAACCCTCTCCACTCATGCCATAGTATGTACCAGGTACTTCATTGCGTGTCCACTGATAATTTAAGTATTTCTCTTAGAATATTAGCATAGGTGGTATAGACTGCCCTATAGCATTAGCACATCCAAGTACTGTAATTGGTTCTTATTTCTTGACACTCTTTGACGAGCTTTCTTTTGACCACGTTTAGCCACAATATTTTGGTGGGCGAGGATTCAAGGGCATTCCTGTTTCATCCATATTATAAATTTGTGCTGGACTATCTGATTATTTGTTCTTTTCCAGTGTTTTCTCTCAGAGATTATAGTAGGCACAACTGGTTTTCTTGTTGACTGAATCCATTCGTACATGAGCAGTAGGATCTCCACGTCGCAATGACAACTTTGGCTGTCTCTCTTTCAGGTTAGGGTATACTGTTTCACCCACTCATCTGCATATGTGTGATGAATACCATTATGTGGGCTACCTATCCAATCAGTGGTTGTTCATACCCATCACCACGTGTTTGTGCCTATAACTGGTCAATATGGCATTGCATGAACATGATGATACTACACAAGTCAAAATAATGATACTATATAAATAAATGAATTGTAGTTGCCATTCCACCAGCATGATATCTAGGTCATGCGAGTTCTGGTAGCAAAGCCTGAAAATAAAAATTCGAGTTTTTTTTTTTAGTTTTTCTTTTCCCATGACAAATCTTTGCAGATTCTCTCAACATGAAAGTCAACGTCAGTTCTCAAAACAAAACCACACCATTGCTTTCGCCACATTTAAAAAAACATTACAACAAGTATTTCTTTTAAATAGGACACAAAAACAAACTATATAAAAAATTTTAAAAAAATATGAGAAATATGGTGTTGTAATGTTGTGAGGATGCTCGTAGGCTACCATTGGGAAAAAATCGGCATCGTAACTGCTATGGTCGCCTCTGAAATTTAGCTGAATAGCCATACGGTTTGTACCGCTGTTTCTCTGTTCTTGGTCAGTCTTTTCTTGAAACCTGGTTTAGAAGAGCTGTCTGTTGGTGTCTGTTTCAACTGCAACAACAAAGTAGCGATGCAGTTTCATATGGTACTGCACCCTTAACCAGTGGTAGAGAATGATAACTGAGCAAGCCATCTGGGTCTACTGAATTCTTATTTTGCAATACGTCAAGTGCCACTGTGTTGCAGGGTGCTAGTAATATTATAATAACTAGCAAGTACCCCGCCACACAGTGGCGCTTGACGTATTGCAATGTATGAATGCAGTAGCACAAGCTACTTTTATTCATTGTATATCATTCTCTACAGTTGGTTAAGGTTTCATCAGTTTCACTCTCCTGCTCTATTTTTTCCTGAACTATCTCATTTCTGTATCTACCACATTTTTTTCATCTCTTCATTCTTTTTTTTTTTTTTCATCTCTTCATGGCTTGAGCCAAGGAGTCCTTCTCCTTTGTCTACCTCTCCTGTTTCTGTCCTATCATGATTGTGGACTTAGGCTTTGTGAAATAATATTGGTGTATGTAAACTCACTGTGGACTTATTCAGAGTGCTCATTAGAACACACACATAGTACACTAGTTTGTGACTACATACACACACACATACATATGTATGCATACATTCATACATTATATATGTAAATACATACATACATACATACATACATGTATATATATATATATATGTAACTAGTTATGTGCTTGAGCACAAATGGCGAGTGAGCCTAAACTACACTATTGTTAAATATTTGATTTTTACTTAACTAACACTCAAGCTGCTTAAAAGGTCAAGTTTTTAAATTACGTATATAAATGGTAAAGAGGTGTCAATGCCTAAACACTCGCCACAACTGTTTGAATTGAAAAAATAATACAAAACAAGTCGCGGTATTTAAACATTTTCTTCGTTATATTCTTTAGTTAATTTGGTGGTGTAATGTTAGCTCATGAATATTCATAAGTTACTCATATTCAACTTAGAAAAGGTCATAAGAATCTTTAATCCTTTCTTTCTGGACTTAATTTTACCACGTACTCGAATACATCTGTGACCTCGGTTAATCAAATCTATCACCGCTTTATTTTTACATCATTATTTGACTCCTGGAACTCCTTACTAAACAATTGTGCCTCACAGAGCTTTGCTTGCGCTTTCCAATGATATCAATAATAAGACTGTTTAGGTGAGTCTACAGCCAATGACAATTCCATACATTTTAGCTGCCAAAAACGTATTGACAATATTTGTATATACTTCCACATAAAAATTAAAAACAATTCAGACACCTGACAAAAAAAAAGAATTATTACAAATAATATGCCAGTGCAATGATATAGATCATAACTGTTCTGTTATTTCATAATAGGTGTGACAAAACTTGGGCACAGGGCGACTGTCATCTCAGAGACAAAAAGAGCATCACTGCGTCAAACATCAAGTTGGAAAAGATCAGCAACAATTTCCTAGAAGAATATAAATACATTTTTTTATGACAGTTACAGAAGCTAGACACTGTATTTATACAAGCACACTCAAAAAAAATTTCTTAAATAAAATACCAAATTTTAGTGTAATACACGAAATTATCTACGATCATAATAACCACGCTATTTACACATACATTTGGCGACATACACACACTATTACATACACAAATACATGTCAAAAGTGAACGTCAAGGTGAAATTCTACTCCATAGGCTATACAGAGACCCTGTACCAACCCACCCTAGATTATTGCAGGTGCATGAATAATGTTCCACTAAAACAATACAAACACAAACAATGTTTTTGTTTGTTATTAGTGTATTTTACCACTGTTATGTGCGCACACACACACACACACACATAGAAATGGTACTCACTTACCCTGGCATAAACAATATCAAGTATATCCAACCCCAATACATCTACGCCAAGTTGGAACAGATCATCTGGGTTACTCCCGTCAGTAGCACCACTAAAACACACAACAAGTTTGTTGTTCAGCTGTTGTGAATTGTAAGCTTAACTAATAATATACTACACACACTCTAAACAACTTAGCCTCCCCTCCCACTACTACATAAACAAATTTGAATTAATTGGAATTTTGAATTGTAAACAATGACCAAATACAGCAATAAAGGTGTAATTCATAAAGCAAACACAAGAACAATACGCAATAATGTGTTCTCAACTGTCGTGTATACCAGACCTAGCTTAAATGTGCACACACAATCTAAAAGAATTTTTTTTAAACACACGAACAATATTGAATTTATGCAGACTACAAGAACACACAAAAATGTCTAACCCCATTACGTCTACCTAAGTTGGAAAAGACCACCACGGAATCTCCGCGGTATTTCACAAATGCACAAACATATTTTGCTGATTATACTTTAATAATAATTACATCTTTTATTACAATTACTGTTCTATCTAAATCAAAGTAAACTTACCCGGACCGCGGGGACCCTCACCCCTGAGTAGAGGCGGAATGGGAATAAAAGAAATCAAGTATTTGCTGTACTAAAACAGGTACTGTTGGTAATGGTTTCAATGGTCATACAATCACATTCAACCAATCACTCAAGCTGGGAAATGGACATCAACACTCAATCACTCAACTAAGGCTAACACATGTAATGGACTCCAGCACTCAGTGTGGACGCCTACACTCATCTGAAGGCAATTCACAGGGGAAAACCTTCTCATGTACACTCATGTGTGAAGTATTAATAATTGTTTCTTGCTTGTTCCTCCATCATGCTAATCTTACTCGCTCACTCCAACAATAATAATTAAAACATCACCTCAATTTTGTTTATGCATACATGGTAGAGTAATAATATGGCCCATCATACTGACTAATAAAAAAAAACTCAAACAAATGTTATTTCTAAACTGCATTTAGCGCTATTGTGTGCAGCAAAGATGTGTGACAGGGTAAGTTGTGTGTGTGTGTGTGTGTGTCAGAGGGTGAGTGCATGTGTGTGTGTGTGCGTAATTGTCGCTGGTAATTTTATTTTGTCTAACTCTGCATAGCATAAATTCAAGACAACTAAACTGTTGCCATGGACTAACTACTGAACTAGAAATGTATTGATTGGCTGTGATAATGATAATGTCCTCAGAAATTGCTGGATCCATCCGTTCAATCTCAGGTGCAGAGAGCCTGGAGAATGGATACAGGAGGAGAGGTAGCCTGGGGCACCTTGTCCCGTGAAGAACTCAGATGAGGACTACTATATGTAAAAAGACACCACAACTTCACGAAGTATACTTCTGCTGCCACTGCGCGATTGTTTTTGCTCACGTATTATCGAATGGTGGGGTATTGGTGGGGAATATATTAATGCCCAGATCTACTGGCTGTCTTAGCTGGCCCAGGCATGCTACAACAGTTTTGTTTTTGGCATGGGAATGCTATGGAACCTTCCCATTGCTCTAATTAGACTTGGTTAGTCTAGCGATATTGCCTTAAAAATTCTGTGCCTAGGGTTTGGGTTGGCTTGTGGTTGTCCAGCCACAATTCCATGGAGTGGAGTTCCTTCGTCTCTAAGGAAGACTGAGACAGCTAATATTATGTTAATTAAAACTTAAACCGACATCCTGGGGTCAGCTGAGGTCGAACTCTCCATGGTGATATAATAAACATGATATAAACGGCAAGATTATTGGAGGGTACGTTTACTGTTTATTATATCCTGAAGAGTGATTTGCACACAGCATAGTCAGCCAGCATCCTGGAAGCTCTAAACCTATGTATCTGTTAAACCTGCTTTTGTGTGGTGTCTGTGAGTCAAAGATCAAGGAAGCCTCTACACATACAGATGACACCAGACAATAACAAGTTGAAAGGTGACATAGGTTTAGAGCTTCAGGATGCTGGCTGTCTCTGCTGCATGCAAAGCACTCTTCAGGATATAATATATAATAAACAGTAAGCGTACCCTCCAGTAATCTTGCTGTTTACATTGTGTTTATTATATTACCATAGAGAGTTCAACCTCAGTTCACCACTGAAGAGGACTTCGGCAAGAAGTTTGAACTTCAGGTTGAGTTTTAATTAATTATTTCAGCCGAGAATGATTATAATTTATATCTTCATTAATCATTCATTCTTTTTATCTATCAATTATTAATTATTTATTAATTATTTTTATCTTTTATCATTTATTGATTATCTATTTCATCATTTTTCTTTTCTTTATTTATCTTACCTATTTTTTTTATTTGTTTACATGTACGCATTGTATTTATTTTTATTTATTATATACTGATTTATTCCTTTTATTTCATTTTATTTATTAATTTATTGTTGTTTTTATAGTGGGTGGAGGACGGGAGGTAGTTTCATGTTTCAGAAGGCGATGTTCAGGTAGCATGTAATTTTCCTGTAACCTCACGTAAAAGCTTCCCCCTCCCCTACACCAAAGAAAATGATCTAGATAGAACATGTGACAGTTTTCTAAAGATGATCTGAAAGGAGGGTTGAGGTTTCCATGCTGTAGTGGTCCACCCCCACGTGTTAACCACACACACACACATACACACACTCACAGGTTTGTAGCCAACTATTACACTATTGAGGTCGGTGTATTGGCACCACAGTCTCAGGTTAGTGGTGTGGCAATAGCATGGTTCATGTTATATGACAGTGACTTTCATTTCTATTCTGTTCAACTAAAACCATTGTCATTATGTTTGATCTAATTTGAGTGTGAGAATGAGAATAGCTATAACAGTTTTTCATAGCACTATCTCTCTCTCTTTGTAAGGGTGGCCGCACACAGCAACATGCTAGACGAGAAAAATTGCTATTTAAAATTATAAAATATTTAATAATAATAAATTAAATAAATAATAATTATGTACTAGTGGTGTGCTTGACACAAATGGCGAGCGAGCCTAAAGTTACCCTATTGGTAAACAACTGACTTTAACTTCTAACTCTCAAGTTAAATTATGTTCAATGCCATAATAACTACTCCCGCAACTGTTTGAATTGAAAACAAGAACAAAAACAAAAACACCTTCATGGTTAGTCTAGTGGGCAATTAATTTTCAAGTAAATACTGTTGCTAGGGCTTATAACTACAGCAAATAGCATATTCACTTACCACTGCCATTAACTAGAATAGAAATGGAACTGGAACTCTGGTAAGTTTTTTCAAATTCTAACTGCACCAACAAAATAATTCAAAGCGGTAAACAATTCAATTACCAGGGTGATGCAGGTAATGATCGATAAACCGGAAAATTCCGTTTAGTGAAGTTTGGGACGAGGTCAAACGAGCTAACACAAAAATATGAGAGGGTCAAAGTACAAAATGACATATGAACGTCCACACAAACAAATATCCCCGATTTTCAATTGTGTTATCCCTGAGAGTGTCTCGCTCGCTCGCCAATAAATTATAAAAATAAATAAAGAAATAAAGAAAAAATAGTATACAAATATAAAATTAATAAAATAAAATAAAAATAATGTAAAATATAAATAATTAATAATAAATAAATACATAATAAAATTAATTGAATAATAAATAATAAATAATTATTAAGTAATGAAAAAATTAAAATTAAATGATAAAATAAATAATAAATAAAATGAATCAAATGATGAATAAATAAAAAACCAAATAATATAAATAAATGCACAATAAATATATAATAAAATAAATAAAAGAGACAAACAAATAAAGAATTAATAAATAAATTATAAACAATAAATAAGTGAAGCATCAAAAGGTGCGAGCCCCCAGCATTACTACAAAATGGATAGCTATTACAAAAGCCTAAATTGGTGTAGTATCAATATGTTGATATGAAGCACATGCAAGTCAATACATGGCTCATGCAAGTCAATACATGGCACATGCAAGTCAATACATGGCTCATGCAAGTCAATACATGGCACATGCAAGTCAATACATGGCACATGCAAGTCAATACATGGCTCATGCAAGTCAATACATGACTCATGCAAGTCAATACATGACTCATGCAAGTCAATACATGGCACATGCAAGTCAATACATGGCACATGCAAGTCAATACATGACTCATGCAAGTCAATACATGGCTCATGCAAGTCAATACATGACTCATGCAAGTCAATACATGGCATATGCAAGTCAATACATGGCTCATGCAAGTCAATACATGGCTCATGCAAGTCAATACATGACTCATGCAAGTCAATACATGGCACATGCAAGTCAATACATGGCACATGCAAGTCAATACATGGCACATGCAAGTCAATACATGACTCATGCAAGTCAATACATGACTCATGCAAGTCAATACATGGCTCATGCAAGTCAATACATGGCTCATGCAAGTCAATACATGGCACATGCAAGTCAATACATGGCTCATGCAAGTCAATACATGGCTCATGCAAGTCAATACATGGCTCATGCAAGTCAATACATGGCACATGCAAGTCAATACATGGCACATGCAAGTCAATACATGGCACATGCAAGTCAATACATGGCACATGCAAGTCAATACATGGCTCATGCAAGTCAATACATGGCTCATGCAAGTCAATACATGGCTCATGCAAGTCAATACATGGCTCATGCAAGTCAATACATGGCTCATGCAAGTCAATACATGGCACATGCAAGTCAATACATGGCACATGCAAGTCAATACATGGCACATGCAAGTCAATACATGACTCATGCAAGTCAATACATGGCACATGCAAGTCAATACATGGCACATGCAAGCCAATACATGGCACATGCAAGTCAATACATGGCACATGCAAGTCAATACATGGCACATGCAAGTCAATACATGACTCATGCAAGTCAATACATGACTCATGCAAGTCAATACATGGCACATGCAAGTCAATACATGACTCATGCAAGTCAATACATCATGCAAGTAGATATATAGTTCATGTTATGGAATGGTAGACGTAAATGCTTCTTTATAGAAGAGGCTGAACAAACTCACCTCACTGCTAGTTTCGATGGGGAACTCCAAATCTAGCACTTCAGTAAACCACTGAGAACAAAGCAAAACTACTGCAGGCATCAAGACATTATTTGCTCAGGCGATTATGGTGTGACAATTGGGGGTGCCACCAACAAAAGTTTACGATCATAAGAAGAAAAAAAGACTAGTATTTTTTTCTGAAAAAATAAGTCGAAACAAAAAATTCTGGCACATTTAATTAAAGGGACTTAAGTTGTCCAGTACAACAGTTTGATGTGTTGTTCAATCTTCCAGAGGCTGTCATCTTCAAGGATCTGCTGTTGTGTGTTAAAATGACTGACAAATAAATAAATTGAATACTATAACCCTCTCACGCATGCGCGCTGAGGATAAATTATAGCTGGACCACGGCTGTCACCAGTTGTAGGGGGTATTGAACCAAGTCCTTGCAAGATTACTAAGCAGCTGGAGACTCTATGTAAATCCCAAGTTCCAGCCGGGTACACTGCCGCCAGAATTGGTCTATGGGTAGTCTGGCGCTCTCCTATCAGCAACTAGATATTAGCTAATAAGGTATGGTGCAGATAAAAAGAAAGACAGAGACCAACTGAAACTGGGTGGAGTGACTACAGAGATTTTATAGCCATCCACCCACATAGTGAAACATAAAACGAAAGAGGTGTGGCATGCTCAAAGTGATACCACGTGTATCTAAAGTTAGTTCTGAATATTTAGTTCCAAAACTGTAAAACCAGTGTGGTAGCTGATGAGTAGCAGCTGACCAATTACACTGCACAGTCACACACACTCAGCTCCTCCCCCTGGTATCCCTGCAACAGTTCTGCGGGTGGCCCCACAAAAATAATATGTATAAAATTAAAATAAAATAGTAAATGAATACATAATAAATAAATAAATAATTAAATTAACAAACAGAAACTACAAATAGATAAATAAGAACCCTGGCTAATCATGGGCCTGTAAGTGTAGCTGTATAGCACTATGTGTGCACACCACTTAATTAACACCCACACCCAAAATGCCTTGAAGTCAAACACAAACACATAAATTGTTTCAACTAATCGTAAACTGCCTATTACTGTCTCAGCTCACATGTTTGTAACAATGGCATAGATACACTGTAAAGAAGGAAGGCATTTCAGTTCATTGCAACATCTAGAGTTTCACTCTTTTAAAAGTCACCTGCATTGGAAGTGAAGTGAAGCTGTTAGTACCAGATGAAGCTCTTCTTTCCGAGTCTGGCATGGGTGGCTGACTTTACCACAAGAACAGCATACCTGCAGGGGGAGACGAGAACATTGACCATTCAAGATAACAACAGTGTGTGTGTATGTATGTGTGTGTGTTGTGTGTGATATCTTATACTCTACATCAAACTATCCTATGCGTCACCCATTATTCCAGGCATCAACTTGTGAAATTAATCAGTCAGTAATCCAATTATTAGTTTTGATAAATGTCATGAGTTATGCAATAGTTGATTTATTGACAGGATGGACTTAAACAAGTGCTGAGTCAACAGAAAGGACAGTCAGTCAATTGACAACTGGAACATGGAACTGATGGACAAGTGGTTATAAGAAATCACACTACAGGGATTCACTGAACTTTTTGTTATGTTTAGGGGGAGGGATAGGGGAAATAAATTTAGGGGGGGAGGGAGGAAATCCCGGGGCTCCCATACTCTGTATGAAACCTTGCATTAAATAATAATATACAAACAAAAAACATTAATTTAAATCAATAAATAAAAATTAATAAAGAATAAACAAATAAATAATAAAATAAATACATGAATAATAAAAATAAAAAAGTAAAAAATAAATAATAATAATAATAAATATATACTAGATAAACAAATAAATAAATAACAATAAAGTAAATTAAATTAACAAAAATTAAATAAACAGTAAACAAAAAATAAATAGAAAAAGTAAATAAATAACAATAAATAGAAAATAACAAAATTAGTATCGAAATAAATAAATAGTAAAACATAAATAAAATAAATAGTAAATATTTTAAACATATTATATTTGACTAAATAAGTATACAATAAAATTAATAAAAATAAAAATGTACACAATGTGAAAATAAATATAATAATAAATTTTAAAAGTATACAAAATAAATACAAAAATGAATAAATTATTAGTAAATATATGATAAAATAAAGGAATAATAACTTAATACACATAAATACATATATAAATAAAATAAATATAATAAATCAATAAATTAACATCAGAAACCTCGCTAATTAAATATACCTTGCAGAAAGTTATATAAACATGTCCAGACAGTCAGGCAGACAGGAGCAGAATTGATAGGACGAACAGTCTGACAAGTGACAGGAGCAGAATTGAAAGGACAGACAGTCTGACTAGTGACAGGAGCAGAATTGATAGGACAGACAGTCTGACAAGTGACAGGCCGAGCAGAATTGACAGGACGAACAGTTGGACAAGTGACAGGAGCAGAATTGATAGGACAGACAGTCTGACAAGTGACAGGAGCAGAATTGATAGGACGAACAGTCTGACAAGTGACAGGAACAGAATTGATAGGACAGACGTCTGACAAGTGACAGGCCGAGCAGAATTGATAGGACGAACAGTCAGACAAGTGACAGGAGCAGAATTGATAGGACAGACAGTCTGACAAGTGACAGGAGCAGAATTGATAGGACAGACAGTCTGACAAGTGACAGGCCGAGCAGAATTGATAGGACAGACAGTCTGACAATAATTACATCATTTTCTGAAGCAGATTTGATGAATGCTAGCATGTAATGTGAGGAATCATCTAGCATAGCCTGTGATGTTGCTGCAATTTGTAGCTTGCTATCTTTCATCTTCACTGTAAATGAACTTCCATTGTTGAAGGAGCAAGTTTTGTGGCACAGCTGTGTGGGATGATGTCTCCTTTAGTGAGAATAGATACAAATTGGAGGCAGTCGCACCAGTAATCAGTATAATTAAATTGATACAATTATACTGCATAAATGCTAATAAATGAGTGCCTCTAATGTCTGTGTTTATATTTGTCTCTGCTTATTTTTAAGCATATGCTCAAATCTCAGCTGCAACCGAAGATGCCACGCCTTCAACTTGTGAGTTATTTGAGCTTCTCAAAGAAACTCTCCTTGAATATAACTTAATAGACAATTGTGATGAACCAGGAATGTCCCTTGAGCATAAACTCCATCATATTATTGCAGCTAGGGGTGCCAAAAAGATTTGACAGGCAACATAACATAAATTACTATTCTTGGCTGTTGCAATGCTACTGGTCAGACCATTCCACCCATGGTTGTCTTTACAGGAAAACGCTTCAATCCTGATCTCTGTGCAGGTGAAGTTCCTGGAACATCGTACGGCATGTCTGATTCTGGCTGGATCAACCAAGAGCTCTTTTCTAATCATGTTTTACGACATGTGGTATCAAGTCGCCCACTGTTGTTGGTGTCATTGTTAGTCACACAGAAGAGAGGCTACTCCATTATCAGACCACATTCCTTACAGAAACACTTACAAACCACTTTTGAGGTTGCAAAAATACTCCATTATAACCCCCATCTCTTTCTTCACCAGAGCCCTCTCTGGAAGAACTTGCTAGAAGACTATTATCTACTAATAAAGAAACAGCCAATCTTCAACTAAACTTATTTTAGAAGGACAGTACAACTCAGTAAAGTCTTAAATTAATTTTTTTCTGAAACTTACTAGCTATTTGAGATACTCCAGCAGTAAAATGTTAAAAGAAAACACCTTAAACTTGCACAGAGAAATAGGCTCTTCATTTTGTTAAGTTGGCGGCGCTGTGAACGTTGAGGGTGCGTTGCGGCGGACGGAATGTAACCGAGCTTGAACCGCAATCTAGGGGTGGGGCTACTAGTATTGGACTGCGCAGACGTTGGCAGCGAGTGGCACAGTCCGCCAAATACAAAATAAAGTGCGGGTGACAACAAGTTTGTTTTTTGGTGGTATGGAAAGAAGCCTACAACAAAGGCCTATAAGCCTACCATTATTGTCATTAGTACTATCTCTTCTCATTCTGTAAAGGGGTGTGGCAGTACTTTTAAAGTGCTGTTACTTATAGTAATTTCCAGGTAGAATTGAGTAAAGAAAGCCTCCAAAATCACTGCCACAAACATGACTACGAGTTCAACAGCAATAGTATGATAACTAGAAAGTAAGCTGGTTCAGTGATGATAGTTTAATAGTAGCCTCTGTTGTTGCAGGGTCTTTTCCTGCCAGCTCAGGCTCCCTAGTATGTTCCTACTTGCCATGACTCAAGCAGTTGGTACATATAGGGTGATACTTAGTTGGGCGGAGCCCGACCTCTGCTGGGAGAGGTCGGGTAACAAGCCTATACCCAGGTTTGTTCCCTGCTGCAACGTACGTTGCAGTCCAATCAGATTGAAGTGTGGTTAAATGCTAAGGAAATTAGCTGACTCAGCAGAACAAACCCGGGTATAGGCTTGTTACCCGACCTCTCCCTTCAGAAGAGGTCGGGCTCCGCCCAACTAGTGATACTTTGAAGACTTCTCCTCAGCTCATCAGGAGTGGATTGTGATGGATCATTGTACAATTCCAGCAAGATGCTCTCAGACAAGAGAGGTGATGGATCATTGTACACTGTCAACAAGATGCTACCAGACAAGAGAGGTGATGGATCATTGTGCACTGCCAACAAGATGCTATCAGACAAGAGAAGTGATGGATCATTGTGCACTGCCAACAAGATACTGTCAGACAAGAGAGGTGATGGATCATTGTACACTGTCAACCAGATGCTACCAGACAAGAGAGGTGATGGATCATTGTACACTTCCAGCAAGATACTGTCAGACAAGAGAGGTGATGGATCATTGTGCACTGCCAACAAGATACTGTCAGACAAGAGAGGTGATGGATCATTGTACACTGCCAACAAGATACTGTCAGACAAGAGAGGTGATGGATCATTGTACACTGCCAACAAGATACTGTCAGACAAGAGATGGGGTGAACATTTTGCTGGAGTATTTGTACGGTCGAGATAGTCTAGTGCAGTAGACAGATATCAAACAAGCCAAACAGTATTGGAATTTTGATTTTTGATTTCAGAGGGCCATTGACAGTAATTTGCTAACGGTAGTTGACCGCCACAATATATATGCGGCAAAGCAATGGTATGGCCATGTCTCCTGACCCTTTGTACGAGTAGTGGTTCAATAAAGTACCAATAAGTGCCATACAATAATACAGGGTAGTGGTTGGTAAAGGGTCTGGCTATACCAGACTACGAGCGACCATATTGGTAACTAATATCAAACTACTTGACAATCACATACTATGTTTTTGTTATTTTGTAACACCACGTTAAGCATTCTTTAATGAAAATTTATTTAAAAGTAACAGTAAAAATAAATTAATAATGTGTAAATTTGAATTATGGGATATGATATACAAAAATGTGAAGTCCAATACAATGAGTGTTTTCAAATGTATGTCCACGTGGCTTTGTCAGACTTTATTCCACAATTCTATTACACAAACAATACAATAATTCACATACTACAATAATAACAACATACTTACTGGAGCTGTCGCTGTATTTTATCTGCTAATTGATTACATTCTCCTGTTTGGAACAATACAGTAACAAACTCTTTGAGAGCTGAGGGTCTCGATGAAAAGACTCTACGAATGTTGTCCAAAAGAGTCCTTGCTCTGTCTTCATCAATCAGGTCTTTACGCTCACGAAGTTGGTCATAGGTATACTGTGATATGAGTCCAATACTGTAGCAGTGATCAGCTACTGTCATAACACAAGGCTTCACTGAGAGGACCAAGTCAGGATACACACTCAGAAATATACTCAAGTTATTGCCACCTATTAATAAAACATTTATAATAAAACCAAATAAAAACAATAACTTGACTTACTTTCAGAGACCTCTACCACAGGATCTTTCTTCTCATATTTCTAAACCAAATAAAATAATTGTTAGTTATTGCAAGTTTTAGTCTATTTCTACATACCTGTCCATACCAAATGAGGTGTCTATTCTGAAGTGCAATTCCTTGGGAATTGTTGACACATGTCATGGCTGAAGGAATAGACTCGACTTCATGAACTATCCCGAGATGATTCCCTCCTTCATGTGAACGACAGTCAAAGGCAAACTGGTAGTCCATGGAGCTGTTGTAGTTCATTCTGGAACTAGCCTTCTTTAGAGTGTCTTCTATTTCTTGTTTTAGAGCAGCACATTCATGGTGAATGGAGTCTTGGAAAGTAGGATCACACGAAACTACGACTTTAAAATATTTACATCGAGATATAAATGTTACACGAATTCGTTTAGATCCGTACATAAAGTGCACCATGTTTTTCTTGACTCCTTCTCCAATGAAAGTGAAGGACTTGTTGGATATGAGACATGCCATTGCAGCAGGAAAGAGTCCCATAGGAGTAAACCCACTACTGAAGTATATCAAGAGAGGCTCCATAAGACTTGAGCTACAAGATTCTTTGTGGAATTGGTCAAGTTCTTTTGCACTAGTGTTTTCTAACACGCAAGGCATGATGTATTCTTTCTCTTCTTCTAAATCTGAGTTAGTATCAGAAGATTCGACTGATGCAATCTCAGCTATCAAGTGAAGATATGCAAGCAAAGCTACCAGTTGCTCTGGTGGAATCAGATCTCCTGAAATGTCAGCTGTAGCTGTCTTCAAATCTGTCATAGAGAATCGACCTGTCTTCCTGAATCTCTCAGATGTGGCCTGACCTACGCTATCAAAGCTCATGGCTTTGAGAATGACACCAGTGATACTGTCATACACTACCTGGATGTCTATGATGACCAGGTCCTCCAAACCAGGAACACTGGGGAAGTACATCAGAACACCGGCATGGTGGTGAAGAAACCACAGAGCTGCTTTGGTCTCGTAGGGTGTCATATTGAAGGCATGGGACAAGGCCAAGCAGGTCTCCAGGCTGGCTGTCCTCACTTCTCTCATGCGAAGACACAAGCTGAACAGAAGCCACACAGCTGGAATTTTCAGCTTTTTAAAGTGTTTCTCCATGGCATTCTCCAGTAGCTGATGCAAGTGGTGGATCTCTTCTACTCCGCCTCCCATGTTGTCTAAAGAAACAACAAGCTTGTCTTTTGAGCAGAACTGAACTATGCCTTTTTTGTAGGAGTCGGTGTCTCGAATCACTTTTTGAAGTTGTGAGTCGACTGTAGCGATGACTTCCTCAGAAACCTTGTCTTTGTGAGTACCCACTATATACACTACTGACTTGGAGGACTCCAGTATCTCACCAATGGCTGAGTTGTCTGGTCCTGGTAGAGGTTGAAGATCGGTGGAGGAACTGAAGCAAGATATACTGGCCAGAGTACGCAAAAGCATTTCTTGCAGAGTAAACTCAGATTTCTCTGGTGCAGTTGACTCTCCTGAAGCTCTCTGATAAAAAACCCGATACTCCTCATCTAGTTGAAACTTGTAGCTAAAGAACAGCAAGTAGAGGCCAGGTCCTATGGTGAGTGCTGGTAGCATGTCCATCAGCTCAGGCTGACCTCCTGTGTCCTCCATTCTCAAAAAAACTTTAAAAGAATGCTTCACATTTTCTGCAAAGTGTGGTTGCTTGGACACTGTCTGGAATATGGCAGCTAATTCAGAATAATCTGGTGATGATACTGCCTGATCAGCTGGTTGGTCATGTGCTGTTGAAAGTGGAGTGATTTCCTTATGCCTGGGTTGCTTATTCTCTTCCACAGAGTGAGACTGTCCAGTACTGCTAGCCTGACTGACCTCTGTCCTGGTGTCACTACCTCTATGGGAATCAGCTGTAGCATCAGAAGTGGATTCAATCTGAAAACTATCTTTGAGAGTGTGAAATAGTAGAGATGCTTCCTCAATGAGATTCTTTACAATGGTCCAGTTTGCTGTTCTTTCTGCTGTAGTTGGATCAGACTTGCCTTGGACTAGCATATTGGAGCAACACTGTACTGCACCTGTGCTGCCATGAATCTGCTCCTCTTCTTTAGCTGACAGAAGATCTATGATCTCTTTTTTAATTCTCCTGAGAGTTGTACTCTTGCCTTGTCTTGGAGGACCAAGGGACATAAACTTTAAAGATAGAAGCTCCAACACTTCTTTGGAAACAATGAAGTGTATGTATGCATCTTCATACTTGAAAGCTATTAAACACAAAATAAAATATGAATTATAAAATATTGCAAATAAAACACTAATTACAGGTATTCAGTCTCATTGGTTAACTATACAAAGTAACCCACACACTGCACAGGTACCATTAGCTGGCTCCTGCAATACAGAGTGTGGGCAGCTGGTTTTATAGCCTGGAGCTAAGCCAATAGAAGCAGCTGCCTGTAGAAGCAGCTGCATTCCAGCACTTGCAATTTTGGCAAAGACAATCAATTACCTTACTTATTATAATATCATAATTAATATAATTAATATTTAGTTTTAACTTAATTAACTTAATAATAAATAATAATATTCTAGTTTTATTATAGTATAAGTTTTAATACTTAACTTTAGTTTCCCATATAATCTATTAATGGGACATTCTAAAGAGAAGCCAATATCACTGAAGGCAAGATGGCTTTCTAGAGATGCTGCTATTTACTTACACTAACCTGACAGAGTTTCTTTGTATACTCCATCTCTATTAGCAACCAGCAACTGTCCAGTAGACAAGACTGCAGTAGCTATCCATCCAACATTATTCTTCTGTTCTGGTCTATATCCCTCACTAGTAGTCTCAATCCACGTCTCTGTCTTGTTGGAGTAACTGCTAATGGTAGAATATCTACCGATGCCGATTAGATTCGATACATAGGAGACGATAGCTAAGATGTCAGTAAGTGTGGTTACTGTCCTCCATATTGTTTGTATTCTTGTCCTGCCATTACTAGCAGATGCTAAGAGATCCTCTAAACTGCATACAAATAGTATCTTCTCCCTGCCATATCCTCCTATGAAGTAGAAGTTGTCTTCATGGAATGTTGATCGCATGTTCCTGCATGAAGAAGGAAGTGAGTCTGCAGTCGTCCAATGGTCGTTGAGTAGAACTTCCACTACATCCAAGTCCTTGTGATGTGAGCCACCATACCCACCAGCCACGACCAGGACCTCTGGTGATCCTCCACTAACTGATGATGCCCAGAAGCGACGAGTAGGCATGGCACGTAGCGATGGCTTCCAGTCTAGACCAGTAGTACTAGTCAATAGAGAGTTAGTGGGTTCAAGAGTGGAGGGATCCCATCCACCAACGAATACAAACTTAGACTGGTAGGTAGTTAGGGACGAGTATTGATATGGTGCACGAGTAGTAGTCCATGAGTGAAGGTCAGTAGAGATGTGAAGTGTCTGATAATCACCATCCATAACTATGACTTTATCATGTAGTACTGCACACTGTACAGGCCGGACACGCTTACTCCATGTATGGCAGTGTTCCCAGTGAAGTGAGACTGGAGGATGGAGATCTCTCTAAATACAAATAAATAAATAAATATATAATTAAATTGATATACAAACAAACAAACAAACAGCACTAGGTGCTATTTAAACAATACTTTAACATGCAAACACACAAACAAACTTATATAAGACTACAAATATAAAACAAACACACAAATAAATAAATATATAATTAAATTGATATACAAACAAACAAACAAACAAACAGCACTAGGTGCTATTTAACCCTTTGCGGACGAACGCGGGCGTGCAATTATGTAATTAAATACGCGCACGCCGTAAAACCAATTAGTTGCCCGAGACGACGACGTTTTACCAGTGGAGTTCGACACGTGGAAAAAGAAAACGGGCGAGTGTTTCGTTTGTGTTAGGCCTCAAATAATCGGCCTCTAGCGTTGTAGCTATGGTAATTCGTTAGTTTATAGTTTATAGAGTTGTTTTGAATACAAACTTAGTTGGAATTATCGAGGAGGCCATAGTTTGTTAGCTATTTTTTTAGCTTATATTTATGAAAGGAGAAATCACACCCAATGCTTATTTCTAGCTACTTTAGGCCTTTACTTCTTAGTAGATGTTCTATTTGAAAATAGCTAGACACAAAGTGTAGGAAAATTTTTTTTTTATTTAGTTGGTGCACTTCATAAAGTTATACTTATTTTATAAGACTTATTTTGTAGAATAGAGATCGCAAAATGTATACTATGTAAGCTACTGAAAGTTTTAGCGCGCTACACGCTCTGTAACTGTAATAACAGAGCAAAAAAGAGCTTGTCACGAATTCGTGACAGCCGTATTCTCTTGACGCACCCGGTGTGTCACAGATTCGTGACCATCGTACGCGCGCGTTAAGTTACGGCGGTCACGAATGCGTGACGGTCGTACGCAAAGGGTTAAACAATACTTTAACATGCAAACACACAAACAAACGTATATAAGACTACAAATATAAAACAAACACACAAACAAATTTATTCCTATATCAGCAGTGAATATGCTTTCTAAACACTTTGCACAACTATAAATAAATAAATAAAAGTACATATAAAATGCCAATACTGTAATTAAAACCATGTAAACAAACGCACAAACATACATTTATAAATTTACAGAAATGTAAAAACAACAGCAACTCTATGAATGCTAACACACAAACATACAATTTCTCGCACAATGATTAAATACAATACAATAATATAAAAACTAATGATGAAAAATTGGCAAATAAACAAACACACAAATATACAACTGGTACAATACGTAAATATGTGCACACAACACACAATAACAACATGATATTCCAAACACATAATAAGAGAATGTGCTGTTTCTTCCTGTGCTAAAATAATGTACAGTAGGCACCAGAAAAGATAGGTTTTCAATTTTGTTCTGTAACAATTTTTTTTTGCACGGGAGGAGCTATAGTAGAAAAAACAAACAAAATGATACGGTAGTTGATATAGTATAGTTTTTCGGTTCGACTATGTCAATGTTCACTGTTTACCGCATGCATCACTTCTAGGAATGAAAAAAAAAAGATGCTATTTTAAATGTTGGGGCCATCATTGGCTTAGATATTCTCACTACTAGACCCAACTGTAGATGGTAGAAAGATTAAGAAAGCAGCAAGTTCAGCAAAAATCCAGTCAGTCTGCTTAATTGAAGCAAGTCATTTTATTTATTTATTGTGGAAGCTGTTTAGCATGATCCCTATAGTGTTTAGAGGGTAGTACAAGGTTGCTGATATAGCTATGGAAGAGTCTCTAGCTTTTAGCAGTAAATCAACAGAAGCGAAAACTTGACTATTAAAATTTTTCATGTAGCTAGTAGTACTAGCTAACTGTTTAGTCAAAATGCAATGGAAATTTTTTTGTAAAAAAAGCTTTTTTCTTTTCGAAAGATACCTGCGCTGTATCAAAATGCTAACACATGAACATATACACTAAAAAATTACAAAAAACATAATCTTCCTATAAAAGTGCACAAACATACAAATACTTCCCAACATTGTAAGAAAGCGATAACCAGCACAACAACAACAAAACAACAACAACAACAACAACTAAGCAGATAAATAACATTACAACAAGTATATATTGTGCTTATGTGTTATTAACACACAACTTACTGTGTTTCTGGAACAAACTAGACTTCAAATGGAACAAACTATTATAGACTTCAAATGACTAGAGTAAAATAGTTACAAAGAGAGAGATAGTCCTGTCTAACTGTCCTCAAAAACACAATAGCAACTGAAAAAAGAGAGGGAAAGTCATGTCTGAGCATGCTCATAAAAAGAACCTGGTGCTTTTTTCAAGAGCATGCTCAGGAACATGACTTTTACCCTCTCTTTTTTCCAGTTGCCAGTGCATTTGTTGTGAGCATGCTCACACATTAGTTTCCCTCTCTTTTCCAGTTTTGTTAGTATTTTTATGAGCATGCTCAGACATATATTCCTCTCTATTTTTCCAGTTGCTGATGCCTAGTTTTATCGAATCCTCAGACTTAATTTCTCTCTTTCTTTTATTTCAATTGTTGGAAAAATTATGCTTGAAATATGCTAAGCACTTGGCATGTGTGTAGGTAGTAGTGTTTTCCCCTCTTTCAACCCTTTTGTAAAAGTTATCTATACAAACAGTGGGCTAGTGAAACAGACTGAATCTAAAACAAACAACGGATCTAGTAACTAGGTAAATCAAACACTTGATCTATTAATCAGCTAGGGATTAGCTATGTGCTCACCTTATTACGAACTTGCGGCCGGCTTTCCGCCATAACTGGCTAACCGTTTTCCAAAATTGGGCGTTCCCGCATTCTCTGTTTATCTCTGACCCACCACACCCAAAATGCCAGGCTGTAAAGTAGATTCATAAGATATTGCATTATTGGAAGAATCCACGCGAATATAATTAATATAACGACCTTCTTGTGCACAAAGGATGACCTCCACCTTTGACCTCAATCTGCTGCCTGCTGGAAAAGTGTAGTCTCGCTCGCCAAACCCTTTACCCAACCGCTCATCCCGATTTTTCGGTAGGGTCTGGCCGCCAGACTAGCTGAAGTGATGGTGCGGTAAGTGTTCTCCAGTGTGTGTTGAGAGAAGTATTGGTTCCAATAGGTCTACATTGCTAGATGATAACGCATGCATCATCAATACTGGAGTTCTATTTCTGACACTAGCTAGCTCGTTGCAATAACCTGACAAAAGTGTGTATGTTTGTGTGTATGTTTGTGTGTTGAATATACATGTGCAGTGAAACATCAATTATCTGGACATCAATCATTTGAACCATCCATTAACCGGAATAGAATAAAGACTGCATGCACATTTAAAATTGCAAGCGGCTGAAAAGGGAGGAGCTACAGAGAAAGGCAAGGGTATGGTAATTATCTGGAGAAAAAAGTGTGTGTGTGTGAAAAAGAGCGTGTTTGTGTGTGTGAGCAGAAAAAAAATGCGTGTTTGTGTGTGGAGCGTTTTTGTGTGTGAGTAGAAAGAGTGTTTGTGAGTGCGTGCGTGTGAGTATAAAAAATAATGTGTTTTGTGTGTGCATGTGTGAGTAGAAAAAAGAGTGTGCGTGTGAGTAGAAAAGTATGTGTGTGCGTGTGAGTATAAAAAGAGCGTGTTCGTGTTGTGAGCAGAAAAAAGAGCGTGTTTGTGTGTGAGTAGAAAAAGAGTGTGTTTGTGTGTGAGTAGAAAAAAGAGCGTGTTTGTGTGTGAGTAGAAAAAGAGTGTGTTTGTGTGTGAGTAGAAAAAGAGTGTGTTTGTGTGTGAGTAGAAAAAGAGCGTGTTTGTGTGTGAGTAGAAAAAGAGTGTGTTTGTGTGCGAGTAGAAAAAGAGCGAGTTTGTGTGTGAGTAGAAAAAGAGTGTGTTTGTGTATGTGTGAGTAGAAAAAGAGTTTGTTTGTGTGTGATTGTGAGTAGAAAAAAGAGTGTGTTTGTGTGTGAGTAGAAAAAAGAGTATGTTTGTGTGTGCATGTGAGTAGAAAAAGAGTATGTTTATGTGTGCATGTGTATGAGTAATAGCACGGGTAACCGTGCTATTCGGGATTAATAGCATGAGTAACGTGATTGAAATAGCATGAGGCGAAGCCGAGTGTTTGTATTTACGAGTGCTATTGATCCCTAATAGCACGGTTACCCGTGCTATCACTCGCTAATAGTAGGCCAACTTTTAAAAAGTCATTTGCAATTGTAGCTATAATATTATATCGTTCACTCACTATCTCCTTATTTCAGGATTAGCTTCCGCTGGAACTTTCTTTTCAACGTGCGGCTCCTCCTAATCTGTTGTAAAACATTCCGTCTAATACGGGTAGAGGTTCTGTGCTAAAGAAGGACATCGTCTCCAGCTAAAAACTACTCGAACTGTACGTTTCCAAGGTTAACACTGCACGCGTGCGCACTTACCCGTACTATTTCACTTAGTTACCGAGGTATTTCACTTAGTTTCCACTTAGTTACTGATATTTCAAATTAGGTACGCATTATTTCACTTTCCCCTTGCGATTTCAATTGAACAGCGATTTTTCCCATACATTTTTTAATGGGCAACTTACGCACTGTACTATTAGCGTAGAAAAAAGAGTGCGTTTGTGTGTGAATAGAAAAGTGTTTGTGTGTGCGTGTGAGTAGAAATGTTTGTGTGTGCGTGTGAGTAGAAAAAGAGTGTGTTTGTGTGTGTGAATAGAAAAAGAGCGACAACAACAATAACAACAACAACCAGTGTTTCATACAGGGGGGGGGGGGGGGGGGGAGGCCCTGGGATCTCCCCCCCCAAACCTCTGATCTCCCCCCCCCCCCAAACTCATTTCTTTACACTGACTTTTATAATAGAATAATATACCAATTACAGTCTAATGTGCCTATTTTTTTTCTTTAAAAATGTCCAGAATTTCATTAAAATTAACTTCACTTAAGTCTGGGCCTTCAATGGCAATTCTCATAAAGGTGAGTCAAGTTTTCATCAGACAAGCGATTCCTTAGCCTGGTCTTTATCATCTTCATGTGACTAAACGATCTTTTCGACGGTTGCTGTTCCAACTGGAATTGCTAGTAAAATTTTGGCCAGATTATAAACTTCTGGGAAAATTTCACTGAAAATTCTCCCCCCCCCCCCCCCCCCAAACTGAAAATCCTGTATGAAACCCTGACAACAACAACAGATAATACTGTAATGATGATGGTGATGATAATGATGATTGTGGTGAAATAACCACACTTTCAGAACAGAAGTGCACATAACAAACTCACACACAAACCTACTCATTCATTCAGTTGCACACACTTCCATTCAATTCACTAAATGTAACTTGAACATTTTAACTAATGCATTTATGTTATTTCCCTTCACTTCTTTGTCCCTCTATACACCACCTTATGTTCTGGATCATTCATGCCACATTCAGACAGTTTCTATATATCTGGCTGTCTGCACTTCTGTTACTCAGTTCTGGTTATAGTATTAAACATACACTAAGTGCTGTGTCCAACAACCCCTCTAAGGCCTAATAACCTGAGGCTAGGACTTTAATCAGCCAGCCAGAACTGTAGTGGCAGCTTTCTTCTTCCCTTCTCTGGTCCCCCTCCCCCCCCCCCCCAGTTAACCTATCACAAGGATGATGGTGATGTCATGATGATGTGATGATGATGGTGGTGACGATGATAATGGTGGTGATGGTGATAATTAAAGGATGTGTACAGAGTACATTAGTGCATAATTATTGCACCACAAAAAAATCAGAAGTTCTCAGCAAACTTTTCTCTTAACAATAAAGCTTTTTAGGTTACCCCTGAGTTTCTTCTGATGCTAATTAAGGCTTTAGACTTAAACTGAATGACAAACTTGTTGTTTTTCAAGTCACAAGAAGCTGCTGTTCTGAATACCGTAGAATTGGAGACCCTTTACCAGAATGATTTCAATAACTTGGCTACATTGATAACAGAGAATTTGTTGTCCAGAGCTACTAGTACTTGACTGATATGGAGTCAGTAGATGCTACCATTAATAGGAAAGATTGAGGAAAGGAAGTATTTTGTTTTACTAGTTACCTAATATTAATGGTTGTGTACTAATTGCATTTACTCTACAAGTTCGAAGTTCATCCAATTATATTAGTATTCTTTATAAACAGTCACACATAAAAAATTGAGTTAAGTAAAATAAAAAGGAGAGATGATCGTAAGAATATGCAACAATGACTTAATTTCACAGCTTCTTAAATATAATATGGAGTGTTGTTGATGAACAAATAGTATGTGTCGTCATGGTGACAGCATGGATCGTCATGGAGACTGCCATTCATCGGTGAACGAGTCATCTCCGTAAGATTGTCCTACAACGAGAGATTAAACAACAATAACCTTTAGCTATTTACTAGCCAACAGCAGGTGTAGCCCAGAACAGTGAAGAAGTTAAAAAATAATAATAATAATATTTTTTTTAAATGAATTGCTTACTTTTATCAGTGATGTGCTGTCTCCTTTCTCTGATAGCATTGGCTAGTGCTGTTGCCATGCCAGTGTAGGAAGACTCATCGTCATCATCTTCTTCCTTGTATTCCTCGGCTGTTCCTTTAGAAGGTAATGGCACCTGATGTTGCATACATAGAAATGTAGGTGAGTTTGGAGGTCAGAGAGCATCGTTATACTGGAGTAGGCACATGCATAATGAACTGGTCAGCTCAATTGAAGAAAAGTGGGTAACTGCAATACAATCTATTCTATGCTTGACTTGAACTATCAAGATATCCACTGTTTCTGTAAAGATGCTAACTTCTTGCACCGACCATGTTGTTTATTGGTATTGATCGTTTCATAGGCACTTGATGTTGTTGCATGGCAACTCGTAGCCAGGGGGTTTACGGCAACTAGAAGCTAATATTCGGTCTTTGTTTGCCCTAAAATACTCGAATCTTTTTGAATTGCTTCCTATAACCAAGTTTAACTTGTGTCCAACCCACAGGCTGTATAGAGGGTGTGGTCAATAGTAGTTGGCTATATGCAATTAGATAGTAAGGTTTATCCCGATTGAAAAATAGTGTTACTTTACTACAATTTACACATAGACCTCCCATTAAAAAAATCCTACCACTAGTTAAAGACAAGACTGTTCTCTACTGTCAGTTTCCGCTGAAACTTACTCGTCTGAGGAGATTGTGGGCGTTGGTGTCACGAATGTCATCCATCAGCATGTCAAACTTGTCCTCTGCCACGCCCATTGCTTGTGATCTTTTTCGTTCGCTGTCTGTTGGTTTCTTCTCCGGTTGTGCCACGACCTCATTAGAAGGCGGGGTTTCTCCTACCTCGGCTTCAGGTGGAGCTGGCACCTCGTGCTGCCGTGGTATGAGGGGTGGGGTGTTCGAGATGGGCGGAGTGTTCAGGGTTGGGGTCACATGACCCTGGGAGGCTAGCATGACTTGCTGATGTGTGGATGGGTGGACTGTATTGGGCGACATCATAGGATGGATGGGGGAAATCCCTTGAGGTACTGGGACCTGTGGACTGTTGGTGAATTGATTCTGTGCTGGTATGAAAGTGTTTTGGGTTTGGGTTTGCATTCCTTGATAATTCATTCCAGTTCCAGGCTGACCAGGAATGGGCATACCCATAGCTCCATTGGACCCTTGAGTCATTCCCATGGTACCTGTGTTCATTCCCACGTTGGAAAAAGCCACGTTAGGATTCCCCATTCCTGAATTTCCCATTCCTGGCATGCCCATAGTCTGAGCATTCACCATAGGATTAGGCATAACTGATCCAGGAGCTGGAATTGATCCCATTCCAGTCATATGATTCATTCCCATTCCACCTGCTGAATTCATTCCCATTGGACCTGGATTCACTCCCATTCCACCGCTCATGTTCATTCCCATCATTCCCATCCCAGGAACATTCATTCCAGGGTTCATGACCAGGAGTTGCTGGAATTGCTGCTGAAGTTGCATCATCTGCTGTTGGATGACTTGTTGTTGAAGAAATTGCAGCTGCATTTGCACGTCGTTGGAATTGGAGCCTTTCCCTGAGTCTGGCTTAGTTTCTTGTTTAGCACTGGATTCAGTCTCCAAAGAGCTTTCTGGTTCAGGTTTTTGAACTGAACCTGATTTGGTGAACCTCTCTCTTCTCTCCTTCATCTTCCTATGTAATTCAGACTCCTCGTTATCTAAGCTTCTTGGCTTTTTGAAGCGGCTCTTGGCTGGTTTGGCAGCAGGTATGGGAGGTTTCTTAGCAACCGGGGCGGACGTGTCCATGGAGTTCTGGAATTTTTCTGTGAATGTTGGAAGATTGTTTCCCTCGTGTGTGGGTGGGGTTTCGGTGCGTGGTGGGGATGACGAAGGAAGTGGTGGAGGAGGAGGAGTTTCAAGTCCCCGTTCGTCTGCTAGAATCGAGTTCTTGAGAGAAGGAGGAGGTAGCGATGGGGGAGGAGGAGGGGGCGGGGTTTCACAGCCAGATTCACCTGCAACTGGTGGAAGAGGAGGTGGCACAGGAGGAGCTTCAGGAGGTATGGGTGGAGCTTCAGGATGTATGGGCGGAGCTTCAGGTGGTAAGGACGGAGCTTCAGGTAGTATGGGTGGGGCTGTGGGTGGAGCTTCAGGTGATCCGTGTTGTACTTCCAGGATAGAAGGGGGAGGCAGTGCTTCAGGAAATGGCGGGAGGTCAAACTCGTGATTGTTGTCTTCATCGTCCAAGGGGTCGTCAAATGAAGTGGTCACCACTTGCATGAGGGGCGTGGCCTCTCCATGTGACCCGGCACTTCCCTCAACTAGCTCTCTTAAATTAGACACGACGCCATCCAGATCGTCGAGCGTCATATCACCCATTTTATACACACTTGTCTTCTCCACATCATCTACTCGACCCTCCTCTTCATCTGACAATCCCTCTGATGTTTTCCGCACACTGATAAGTGCCACACCTCCTGCACCATCACCATCAGCACCAGGAAGTTCCGAGAGAGAATCATCCACAGAATCTGAGTCATCATTTCTCTCTTCATCTTCTTCCCCAAACTCAGGAGGAGGCAAATACACACTTTCCTCAGCCTTGCTGGCTCCCACTTTATTTAGCTCGCCGACTCCAATATTGTTGTTGTTATTGTTGTTGTTGTTATTATTATTGTTGTTGAGTAATATTTCAATGGTGTCCTGCGGTGGTGGAGGAGGAACTCGTCTTCTGGCAGGAGATCTGCTTGGGCTGCTCTGATTGGACAACGATCGTACATGGGTATTCTGTCTCCACCCACCATTGTGCTTGGGGGAGTGGCTAGGCGAACTGTGGGTGGACCCTGACCTGCCGTGAACCAGTCTTCTGTGCATGGGCAGTGATCTGCTCTTATTATCTCCTTCATCTTCGTCCATAGATGGTATTTGAAAACCTCCTTCACGACTACTGCTGTCTGAATCACTCATGGAGGCATTGCTCATACCACCCGAGTTCATTCTCGTTCCAGTTCCAGTAAGTCTCTTTCCAGTACCAGAATGGAGTTGCTCCACTTTAGGTGGGTCAATGTTGTCCGATATGGAGAAGTCGGTAGTGACTATTTCGTCAGCAGAGTTAGAGAGAAGACTGTCAAAGTTGGTGAACTCGTTGCTGACAAGTGTGGCGTTGAGAAGACCCCCTCCGGGTGAAACCACCGGAGACAAGCAAGAGCTCTCGGAATCTGATAAGCGTTCAGACATAGCGGATGTTCTGAGGAGTGGTGTGGTGACAACTTCCTTCCTCGTACCACTTCCTGGATTGGTGTCTTTTGGTGGACTTAGAGACTCTGCAGTTTCTTCCATTGATGGTGCGGGAGATAAACTGGCTCTTTCTTTCTCGTCTTCAACTGACGGTGCGGGGGACAGGCTGGCCCTCTCTTTATCATCCGACACGGAGGATGACTTACTTCGAATCTTCTTTTTCTTTTTCTTTACTTTATCCTCGCCAGCAGCACCTGTGCTTTCTTTCTTCTTCTTTTTCTTCTTCTTCTTATCTTCTGAAGTAGAAGCCATTTTGCTGGTATTAGACTCGTTACCCGGTGAGATGCCTTGAGGCATTTCCGCAGGTTCCTCTGCAGGCGGGGGAGGGGGCAGTTTGAAAATGATGGGTGCCCCTAGACTTCTTCTAGCAGTTCCAGGAGAAGGTCTCACTATAAGGACTTTGCTGCCGTCCACTTCTTCCTTGCACTCAGTAGTAGCTGACTCAACACTGCGTATGGAATTGCTTGGAGAAGACTGAGTCCTGGAACGCAGTGTCACTGGGGACTCTTCCAAACCCAGCTCAGATGGTGGGGATCTGGTCCTGCCTATGGCATCAGAAGGAACAGAGCTCACTGTACTCGAAGTTGGCAACTCTTCATTTTCCCCTTTTGTTAAA
>WLWD01000716.1_pt1 | contig 33152 bp, 20 predicted proteins | sample 6712731 | NCBI WGS metagenome assembly WLWD01 (sample SAMN12718690, study PRJNA576275) | sponge metagenome | isolation source: marine sponge | host: Mycale hentscheli | place: New Zealand: South Island, Marlborough, Capsize Point | collected 2014-11-01
TGAAGACTCTGAGGATGACTTTGAGGGGTATATTGATGAAGAGGAATATGCTGATAGGTATGAAAACTCTGATGCTGAGACTGAGAGCAGTGGTAATAGTGACAATGAAGAGGAAATGGGAGAGGATATAAGTGAAATTGCTAGTGCTGATGAAATGGAGGTAAATAATGAAACTTTGGATGATAGCATAGATTCTTCCTCGACTACTTCTTCCTCGACTACTTCTTCCTCGACTACTTCTTCCTCGACTACTGTAGGTCCCAGCTTTACTGCCACTCCAGGTCCAATTCACGATATGAGTTACAAAAATCCCATAGATTTTTTTCGTCTCATGATTCCAGACTCCATCCTTGAGGAAATAGTAAGACAGACAAATTTGTATGCTGAGCAGTTTTTTGAGAACAATAACATTCGACCAAGATCAAGAGCACAAATGTGGGATTCCTTGCAGCACAATCTCCCAGAACTGAAGAAATTTTTGAGCCTTATACTTATCATGGAATCAATTCATTATCCAGCAATTGAAGACTACTGGTCTACTTCGTGGCCCTTTGCCAGTTCAACATTCTCATCTATTATGAAACGAGACAGATTCTCTCTTCTTCTCAAGTTATTACATCTGAACGATAATAACCATTTTATTCCCAAAGGTCAACCTGGTCATGATCCTCTTCATAAAATTCGTCCTTTTCTGAACAAAATTTTGGAGAATTTTCAGTCAAGTTTTCAGCTTGGGAGGGAAGTATCATTGGATGAGTCAATGATTGGTTTCAAAGGTCGGCTTGGTTTTGTTCAATACATGCCCAAAAAGCCCACTAAATGGGGACTAAAAGCCTTCGTAGTCTCAGATAGTGTTACAGGTTACGCTTTCAACTGGGTACTGTATACAGGTAAATTATTGTTTTCAAATACTCGTTGATTTTGCATTCACAATTGTTCTTTGTTTCTTAGGAAAGGATCTTTCTCAAACACCCTCTGATAATGGTGTTACACATGACATTGTGATGCGAGTCACCCAGAAGCTTCAAGGAGAAGGCCATCATTTATATATGGATAACTTTTACACCAGTCCAGCATTGTTCTCTAGTCTTTTGAAAGTCGGCATTTATAGCTGTGGAACTTTGCGGTGCAATCGTCGTGGTGTTCCAATTGCCATAAAAAAATCTGGAAAAATGAAGAAAGGTGATATAATCCATGTGAAAAAGAAGTCTCTTTTGTTTTTTAAGTGGAAGGACAAAAGGGAAGTGTCTCTACTCACTAACATTCATGATAATTCCACTATTGTGAAGAGGAGGAGGAGCAAGTCTGGAGTAGGAGGCCATGAAGAAACTGTCAAACCAACCGCAATTGAGGAGTACAACAAGTACATGTATGGAGTAGATAAGCTAGATCAGATGTTGTCTTACTACAATTTCAACCGTAGGACTAACAAGTGGTGGCGAAAAGCTTTTTTCTGTCTGCTTGATATTGCTATATACAATTCTTTTGTCTTGTATACACAATCTGAGCAAGAAAGTCGCAAGCTGAAATTCCTCCAGTATAGAATACAACTGTCAAAGTAATTACTCATGGATGCTTCAGGTCAACAAACATTCAGTATACAGACAGATTCAGTTGTTGCACGTTCACCATCTGCTCGTCTAGTGGAGAGACATTTTCCTGACAAGGTTCCTTCTCGACAGAATGGAAAACCAGGACAACGAAACTGTGTAGTTTGCAGCTCCAAAGCAGGAAAACAACCACATACTGCTGTAAACAACCACATACTGCTGTAAACAACCACATACTGCTGTAAACAATGTGGAGTAGGTCTTTGTAAACTGTTTCCTTTGTAGACTTTCTACCATGTAAATAGCATATTTTATAGTTGGATGTGGTAAGTGCACTAAAATTATTAAAATAATACCACACTTTTTTGTATTGAAAATTACTAGGTTATGGTATTAGAACATTTTATTTACTGTATTACATAATTAGATGAATAAAACTATCAAAATAACAAAATATCCCGCGTATAATACATATTAATAATTAAATTGAATTAATTTTTTTATTTTTGTAAAACTTACTTAATCTTAATATTGTAGTATCTGAGAGTATGTGACGGTGTTGATCACGCCCTCAAAATATTACTATTTCCGTGAGCTCAGTAGAAATAGCAAAAGCAGAAGCACAGTGACGTAGTCTAGGCTGTGACAAGATGGTCATCTAAAGTACAAAATATTAAACAATAATCATGACACACAAAGTTTAACATTATGATTTCTAGAATAATCAAATACACTTGAAACATGTATTGCTTGAATATTTTGATCAATTTGCTATTTTTATACCTCTTATAATGGTATATTCATTGACTATAACTCTGCATATTATGTACTTTAACATGTATTGCTGATAATTATTGAAGGTTTTTTAAAGGTAACCAGATAATTTTAGTAGATGTGAGAGTATTCACATTACTATTATCTTATACATATCATTTGTTAACTGGTATTTACTTTTACTGTATAAATCTGATATAATAATATTTCACTTAATTTTAGGTAACTAGCATAATGTCTAAATAAAAGAATACTTATAATTAAATATGTAATGCTATTAGGTCACAATTATTATATACTTGGAAAAACTGTAACTAGTTTACCTCATCTATATTATTCAAATAATTAAATTTAATTGTTGGCTTTAAATATATTATTACATAATATTTGTTTGAATTATTTCAACTGAACTATAATTATAAAATATACCTGTTGCCAACTTTGTGCTGATACATGGAGACACCAAACATCACTTAAAACCTTGTCATCATGACCACCAATTACTAACAACTGTGGGTTGTTGGTATTATAATCTAGACAAACAGCTGCATGAGCACTTCTAGGAGATGGTTGTGAGGCTCCATCAGGATACACAAGTTTGGTAAACACCTAGAAAATAATGAAACAAAATATACCAAATAATCATAAATGCTTCAAATTTTAACACCATCAGACTGAAGTGTTGTGTATCTATTAAAACAGCAGACAATATCACTGCATTATACAGTCATAATTACATGTACAACATGAACAAGGTGATGTACTTAAATAAAAAAATATATAACTATTTCTAAATGTAATATGGTATAGTAAACACAAATAGCTGTATATATAAATGATAAAGTATTAATGTTACATAATTAAGATTAATGTATAATTGGAAGGTTGACAGAAACTGGAAAAAATACGACAACTAAACCAGTTAACCCTTTCACCGGCAAGTTTATTTAGACTTTTCTAACAATTACAAAAAAAAAATGTAATAAATCAGAATTTCATGATAGTTCATAGCAACAATTGAAAAAGATGCTTATTATTATCTAAATATTACTGTAAATTTTTTTGTTGCTTAGCAACTAATTTTCGGTAATTAGCACTTTCAAACCACAATATGAATATCATTACTATTTGAATTTCAAACTTAGCTTGGTGACATAATAGTAAATAGTCAAGTACCTGGTGTTATATGGAATGTTGCAAGAATACTACTATCTCAATAATATACAAAAGTAATTCTAAGGCAGTTGATATTTTATTTGGACTTGCTAAAACCTTTTATACTATTTTATTACAATGTTTACTGTATAATTCATTGCTAAGTCAATTATAATTTATTTTAGTGAAATTATTACATGAACTAATTGATAGGGTAGAAATTATAATGCACAAGTTTTTATAAGTTTGATATGTTCACAATGAGAAGTCAACTAATGTATGGTATTTCTTGAAGCAGTTTCTGCCAGAAGCAATACACAAGCAGACCTTGCAGTGCTCACACTGGATGCGTGACTCATGGCGGTTCCCAACTATTGAAAGGTTTCTTCGCTGTATGATAGCCAAGCACACGACACAATTTCCCTTCCTATCTACATGTACTGGCCAGTGGCCTAAATTAGAGTTGAGCCTATCAAGCTGAATATGCTCTACAGAACGAGGCCGTCCACTGCTTCGATGCCTGGAAGAAAAGCTACCAATTAACTCCTTTGCAAGCTCAAGCCGAAATGAAAGCATATCTCTTTTCTTCCTTCCTCGCTGCTGATGTTCACCAGACCTGACCATATTCTCCATGCAAAAACTATTCAAAATACACACCTCCAAACAATAAAAAAAAAACGACGCCACCACTTCCTTGATTTTCTGCCAATATTATAATAACTCTCAAGTTGATCCCCCTTGTCTACACCTCTCATATACTTCTGATAGTCTGGCAAACAAGGAGGACATGGAACATCAGCTTGACTACCATCAGCTTGCCTCCTTTTCACTACTGGATTTCCCACACGCTCACCAATATGCATGGTAGTGAGGAAATACAAGGACCTCTTATCCACCCATGAACATGCTAGAAGAGGACCATTACTCAAGTACTGGTATGTACCGCGATTTAACTCTGTAGCCTTGATGATTAGTTCATGTGGAAACCCAAGTCGTGAGGGGCGTACAGCATTGCATACCTTGATGTTTGTATAGACGGTAGAAAAGAAGAGGACTAGTGTAAAAGTTATCCGTGAACAGTTGGACACCCATGTTGTAAAAACCTTCCATTAGGTCTAACACAACCTTTGTACACAGTCCTACATCACTTACACAACTGTCTAGTCCTTTCCCAGTATAAATTTGTATACGCTTGACATAGCCAGTTGGAGCATCAGCTAGGACAAACACTTTTATGCCCCATTTCGTGGGTTTGTCCTTCATATAATTTACGTCTGGTAAAGGGTATAGAAGCAGGTGAGAACTAGTTCAATGAACAAGTGAAATAAAATGCACAGAAAGGACAGAAATGCAAAGGAGGAGAAGGGAATCCATGAGTTGGAAAGAGGAATAAGAGGATGACTCAGAAAGAAAGAGAGTAGCAGATGAAACCATGGATAAAAAAAAATAAACTTTATGCTACTGAACACTCATAATTTGCACAAGTTAGTACTGCAGTGGCATAGGAAGATAATTTTACTACGGGTGGCCAAGTTGAGAGTCATTGTTTTGACTTGATTTGCATCCCCATATATACTTACTTATTAACAAATTCCTTCCTCAATCATATTGGTGATACATAAATATTTTTAATCATAATATGTAAATGGTCAGCTAAAGGAAAATACATTGATGTATAGTTTTTAAGTACAGATATAGCTATAAAAAAATTAGTAAGTTCCAAAGTATTTGACTCTACGTGAATTAATTGACACAAATTGTTTTGCTATGGCATGTAGGTCTAGTGCATCAGTTTCAGCTGGTACAGAATTGTAAACCAAGTTAGAATTAAAACTCAGCAAACCAATTTTTACCTGCTGATGCACCAGTTAGGGTGGCCCTGGCCATCCTGGCCACCCCAGTTCCTACGCCTATGTACTGTAGTGTAGTCGAGGGACAGCTAGCTACTAAAAACTATATTAAATACAACTCGTCTTTCTTTTCAATATCTGTAACACGAGGTGTGTGTGTGACTAGCACGTGAGACAATAATTGATGATGTCATGGTATGATGATGATAACACAAGAGTTCAAAGTTCCACTACATTACTCCCCCCGCAAAGTCAGACGAAATTTGCTAGGTGCTTTGGCCAATGAACACGTTGACCAGATCATGTAGTGGTGGGGGCAGGCTGAGTAACAGCTGGTTGTATCAATAGGTCTGGAGAGGGCGCAGTGGCAGAAGTCGGAAGATGGTCAAGATGTGCAGGCTTCAAACGTCAATTGAGACAGTATCGGAGCGACCATTACGGTCTAGCGTGAAGAACTTGGTGTTTCGCTTAAGTACTTTATAAGGGCCATCATAAGGATGCTGAAGGGGCTTTTTCACTGCATCATGTCGGACAAATACGTGAGAGGATGTGAGAGGATCCGGTGGCCTGAGTGAAGAACTGGTGTCTGTAACATTCTGGGTGCAGCATGGAGTGACCTCATTGCAGAGACTTGAGTTGTGAGAAATAGCTGCCAGGATCAGGGCAGCTGTCAGAATCAGCAGGAAAGAATTCTCCAGGGAGCCGCAGAGTACAGCCATAAACCAACTCAGCTGCTGTGCAACGGATGTCTTCCTTGAGCAGGTCCATATACCAAGCAGTACAAGTGGCAATGCTTCTGCCTAGCGATCAGGATGAGGATAAGCTTTCAAAGAAGACTTCAACTGTCATGAAGGCGTTCTACAAGACCATTGGCAATTGGATGATAAGCAGTGGTTCCCTGGAGAGTTCTTTCCTGCTGCTTCTGACAGCTGCCCTGGTCAATATCTGTAACATGAGGTGTGTGTGTGACAAGCACGTGAGACAATAATGATGATGTCATGGTATGATGATAATAACACAGAGTTCAAAGTTCCACTACAGTACTTTGGGCACCACAACTAGCTAGTTTAAATTATTTGTCCTACTGATTCATAATATTAACTCGAGTCTATCACCGATTATTGATCTTAAAATTCTGAGGCTGCTATAAAGTGCAGCAGAAAATGTAAATACTGCTTACCACAACTAGGGGCAGTTCCACTCCAACTGTTCAAGCGACACGCTCGCTTTTGGATAAAATGAGGGACAAGCCAGTATCTGCTGTTGAACTCGTAAGAAGCTTCCAAGTAAATTTTTCTCTCTTACTCGATAACCATGCCATTATTTGGTGGCTGTAATTCTGGACATGTTAGTACTGAAAATACAAGAATACGAATGTTATAATTACTGGCATGTACAAAGGCTGTGTTCTTATTTAGTAAAAGGAGACGGGGGAAGCTTTTCCCTTAACTTCCAAGCTCCCCCCTTTCCTATCTCTTCAGGTTCCCCCCTAACACCCCCCTCCCCCCTTACTCTTCAGCTTCCTAATTCTTAAGTTTTCCCCTAACTCTTCCACTTCCCCTTAAGCTTACCCCCTAGTTTTCAGCTTCCTCCCTATCTCTATAGTTTCCCTCTAATTTCGACACTCTTCCTAACTCTTCTGTATTGTATTGAGGCCCAACACTAATTACAGCATTTAAGCTCTTGTAATGTTGGTCAAGAAATCCCCCCCCCCCCATGCACAACCAAAACTATCTAGATAGAAACCTGAAAGGGGTTAGATATGATGAGGAATACTAGGTTGAGAGGACAGAATATTGACTTCATCACTTCCTGAGTCATCTACAAAATTTAGAAATAAGCATAAATTCAAATGACTCATTCTTTTCTCTGATTCAACTCATTGTACATCAATATTTCACTTACAGTCATCATTCTGTATGGAAGCTGTCACTACATTGGACCCGGTCTCAAATACGTTTGACGTTGTGCTTGTGAATGTAATTTGAAAACTCTCTTCCTCCTCTTTGTGTATGTCTCCAAATAATAATGAAATTTGTGTAAAACTCTTTTGACTTCAAGCTCTCTATGGTGCTGTGCTTAGGAATATTAAAGACAGTCTTATTAGCAGCATAATCTTTGCCTAAATTAATCATAGATTTACTACAAGTGTACATCATTACTGAATGGTATAGTTTGCTCACTGTTTGCTTGGATGCTGCTTGAATACCTACATAGAGAATTAGCCTATATGATTGTTGTTGTTTTCAGATTGAAAACGAAGAAGGCGTGAAGAATTTTGACGAGTTAAAGGCTTTGGATGGGATTATGATTGCAAGGGGCAACCTGGGAATAGAGATCCCACCATCAAAGGTGTTCATTGCACAGAAGATGATGATAGGTCGCTGTAACAAGGCAGGGAAGCCAGTCATCGTGGTCACTCAGGTAATCAGTGGAGGCTTTGTTTGTTGTCTTTAAATCCGTAGCAATAGATAAGATTGCAGATTTGTTGACCCTCAAGGCGTGTGCATTTAGAGGGTGATAGTGATATTGTCTGTCAATCATAGATTCAAATATGGCAGAATTTTTTTCATACAAACAACTTATTCCTATTTTGAATGCTAATCAATTGGCCACGTTATTTCACTCTGATCCACAGATGCTGAAGAGCGTGGTCAGTAAGCCACGCCCCACTTGTGTCGAAGCCAGTGATGTTGCCAGTGCTGTATTGGATGGAGAAAACTGTGTGATGTTGTAGGGGAGACAGCAAAGGGTAAGGGGTCACCATACATAGTGGATATGTAGCGTGTGGGAGGGGAGTGAGGAGTATCACAAAACAATTACAATTTCATTGAAGCAGTTATGAAGGAAGCTAGTGGAGAACATTATAACTACATCCTGGTGCCCAATGTTTCCTGGTGCCCACTGTTGCCTGCAGGGCCGTTTCAGGAGGCATTGTATGTGGTTTGTCACAATTGCAGCACTTGTTGTTTGTTGTTGTTTGTTTATTTATTTGTTTGTTTGTTTTTACCAAACAGCAGGAATACTTTGAATGTATTCCACCTATCTATAAGTTTTATATAAGTGTAGTAAAACTATCCACACATAGCCACAAAGAAAGGAACTGGTGTGGAGAAGTCTTCCTTGTCCAGTGGACGACAACTAACATTGTGGCTGTGTATTACTGTATCTAGTGCATCATCAGGGAGAACTATCAGTAGTGCTGGACATGAAGCAAGGAGTGTGTTGAGACCTGAATTAATAAATCAAATAGTGTTTCTGTCAAAGAACTACTAATTGTTGGACCTGTGAGAATATATTGAGCTTACTAGTGATGAGCGTGAGCACAAATGGCAGCAAACTTTACACTTGATCGATTGCACCGAACCGCGTAACAAAATGCGGGCGCGTGTAGAGCGGGAAAGCTGTGTTTTTTTTTGTTTGTTTTTTGTTTTTTTCTATTCCCATAGACTCTTGTATTGAGTTTTGGAATAGCACTTTCCCTCCGGTTTTGGAGTTTACTGAGGGAATATTTTTTAACCACTTTGGTGCGAGCTTTCCAATGGTGCAAACCCAGGATGCGTAGCTGCTTCCATCTAAAGTTATTCTTGCGGCCAACTCAACTTAACGAACGAATGGGTGTAAATAGATGCATATAAGAACATCAGCGTGTAGGAGGAGAGTGTGTATGTGTGTGATGGTATTTGAGTGTGTAGGAGGAGAGTGTATTTGTGTGATGATATTTCAGTGTGTAGGAGGACAGTGTGTATGTGTGTGATGATATTTCAATGTGTAGGAGGAGAGTGTGTATGTGTGTGATGGTATTTCAGTGTATAGGAGAAGAGGTTGTATGTGTCATGATTTGAACTGTTTTTTTTTTTTACTAGACATCGAAGATTAATAATGAACATATAACAGGTAAGAAAACTTGCCATCACCATAAAAATGCACACACTTGTCTATGTTTATCATTATGAAGTTATGGGTGTATCCTATAATTATTTAGTGCTACACTATTATATAAGTTATTATAGTACACTGTCACCCATGACTTCATAATGATTATAACATACTGATGATTCCTAATAAGGATGAAACAATCACAGCATAGTTGTCATTTCAGTGGCTATTTAATTTGGGTCAGAATTAGGGGGAATAAATAAGTGGGTTAGAATTGCTTGTTGTATAACGAGTACATATGTACTCTCATTCTAGATGTGAGAGGACAATGTGACACATTTTAGTGGTCTGTGGTAGAGGTATAAATATCTTGTAAGCTTCAGCTGTAACCATAGTTACCCAGAAATTGCATTATTATTGCATCTTTTAGTTAAAGTTATGCCCATAATTTTTTTCCATGTTCATGTATTATTTTATTTTATTTTTTTGTTTAGAGAGAAAGGGCAATAATAGAGAGTTGCTTGTTCGTGTGTATGTGTTTGTGCCTTTCTTGTGTGAGGAATTATTTTTTCAGATAGTTCTAGTAAGGTCAGTCAAGAGGTCATAAAGCTCACAAATTGCAGCGGTTTGGAATGTAGCCCCAATTGCAGTTATTATGTGAAAAGACCAGGAGTGCTTTTGTTCTCTAGCTAAAGGTGAATTCCTAAGTTATAATTTTAGAACCTTTGTAGAGTTTTATTAATGGCCATAATAATTATTTCTGATAAATGTTAAAGTTTCTTGAAGTGTGATAAGACTGTGTGGATCAGTTTCCTTATTAGGTTACATAAGCCATGAAAACAAAACTACATGTATGTATGAAGGATGATATTCCCAGTTTTTATGTTGTGTGTAATTGTAGTCAAGGCATGTTGAAGTTAGCAAGAGATTGTAATTATTGATGAATACTTGACTGCCATGATTACTAACTAGATAAAATGAGTGTTTTAAACATATTGGATTTTGGTTGCTAGGAGTTACTTATAACATTATACATAATCTGAAAATATTGCACTTGTGCTAACAATATGTGCTGTGGGTGCATAGATGCCGACCTCCTCAAATTGTCCAAAAGTTTACGAAGAAATAAAATATTGTGGAAGGAAGTCTGTGACAAGTTTATTTTTTTTAGAAAAGAGAGAGATTGTGTTTTTGTGTGGTGTGTTATATAGGTATGAGATATTTGTCAATAGTAATTAGTTGTGGTGCAGCAAGAAAGTAGAGACCAGTTATTCAGTCATTCACATGTGACCATTCTTAGATGTGCATATGGGGTTACAGGTTGAGGTGTAAATGTCTTGTGAGTGTTAGCCATAACTGCAGTTCTTATTAATCTCTTTATTTTTTAAACTATTTTCTACTTATGATTAGTTCATGACCATAAAAGTAATTTTTTTCTTTTCTAATTGTGTTATTGATGGTCAGAGGAGAGAGGGTTTTTGTTTGTGTGTATGTGTAGGTGTGATCTTTTATGTGGAATAATATTATTTTCAGGTAATTATAGTACATAGTGAGGTCAGCCTGCTCAAGAGGTCATCTTGATGAGAGGTCATTTTCCAGACAGTCAAATTGCAGCTGTTATGTGCCTCATTATCTGTGTGTACTGAATTATTGTATCTCTAGGTGCTCCTGAAGCAGCTGTTAGCTGTAGAAGGTAAATGAATTAGCTTCAGTTATTGTGCTGCTTGATCCTTATCCAGCCTAACCTAAGAACTGAATTAAGACATCAGGGATTGGGTTGTGAAGAAGGTTCAAACAGCTTGGAAATATAGCAGTAGTAACTCTGGTGGCAGCCTACTTGGTCTGTCTTCTCCTATACCTGGTGACAGCTCTCTGTGACTACACCACACCTGGTGCCAGCCAACAGTGCTCCTTCAGTCTTCTGTTGGGAGCCTACGGAGACGACCTACGACATTGAGACTTACCTCTTGCTGACTCCTGTTCTTTTCAGAATTGGTTTTGGCATTCATTCAGTTTCTGCTTGTTTCTTCATTTTTTCAAGCAGTGTCTACTGCCAAGTTTTGAGTCAACTATTATTACATTTGTTGTTCTTTTTCTCTCCAGAATTTCGGGATCCAGCTGGTGTAGAGGCATTCCACCAGCATTGTTTCAGTGTCTACTAGACTATTACTTCTTGCAATTCGTGTCTCTACCTTGGAGAGCAAATTATTGCTTGCTTCTAACGTGGCACGTTCTTGCTCATGAATAGAAAGTGGTTTGATGTTGTTGTGTGTTTGTGTATGAACTCAAGGAATGTTGAAGTTGGCAAAATATTACAATTAATATAATCAATACTTGATTGTCATAATTTTATATTCCAATATTAAAAACAACTTTTGAAATGGTTTTAGCTGTATAAAAAATACTAAACAAAATCAAAGAAATGCTTCCTAGAGTTATTTTATGTTAAAAGAATGCATGCTATTTCAGCATATTGCCCCAGGATTTTTTTTGAAGTTTTACTGCATGGAAAGGCACGCAGATAGTAGAATACTCCCCCCCCCCACAAGTCAAGAATTAAAAAAAATAAATCTAAACACCAAAATAATGTCATCTCACTTATGTTTGTGTGTGCAATTCCTTGTGGCTGGAGAATTTCTATCTTTATAAGTTTCACTGGGTGTGGCATGTATTAGTAACTAATCAGTAAGTTGATGTAAATAACAAGACTGCATGAATGTTACTCAGAAGATTCTGGCCTCACCTGTGCCATCCAATCCAAAAGTTGGCCTCATCACTGAGTGGACCAAGTCAGGATACAGAAATAATACTCTTAAGTTATTGAGTGGTGTGGGTGACCATTAGCTATCAAGTTCAAACCACTTGAAAACATGCACTAGCTACCTTTGTATGCTATTATAATATATGGCTAATAATTTATATTTTTAATATTTTTAATGAAAATTTACAGCTGCAATAAAAATTAAAACTTGACAATGTGCAAAATCAATGTCCAATTTGAAATATGGGATACATAATCAACTGTGATATGTAAAAGTGTAAAACACAATATAATGGAGTGTTTTCAAATGTATGTCCAATGTCCATGTAGTGTTGACAGAATTCAATCCACAATTCTATTACAAAAACAAAGCAATAATACAAATACTACAACAATAACAATTATACTTACTGGAGCTGTTGCTGTATTTTATCTGCCACATAATTACATTCTCCTGTTTGGAACAGTATAGTAACAAACTCCTTGAGAGCTGAGGGTGTACATGATAAGACTTCACGAATGTTGTCTAAGAGATTCCTTGCTCTGTCTTCGTCAATCAGGTCTCTACGTTGACAAAGTTGTTTGTAGGTATATTGAGATATGAGTCCAACACTGTAGCAGTAATCAGCTACTGTCATAACACAAGGCGTCACTGAGTGGACCAAGTCAGGATACACACTCAGAAATATACTCAAGTTGTTGCCACCTAAATAAAACATTTTCAATAATACTAGCTAAACACAAAGAACAACTTGACTTACTTTCAGAGATTTCTACTGCAGCATCTTTCTTTTCGTATTTCTAATACCAAATAAATGAGAGTTAGTTAATACAAGTCAGAATACACAGTCTATTTCTACATACCTGTCCATACCAAATGAGGTGTCTATTGGTGAGTACAACTGCTTGTGGGCTGTCTGGATTGAAGAGACATTTCATGACTTTGGGGACAGAGTGCGCTCCATCAACGACCCCGAGATGATCTCCTCCTTCATGTGAACGACAGTCAAAGGCAAACTGGTAGTCCATGTAGCTGCTGTAGTTCATTCTGGAAGTAGCCTTCTTTAGAGTGTCCTCTATTTCTTGTTTTAAAGCAGTACATTCATGATGAATAGAGTCTTGGAATGTAGGATCACACGAAACTACCACTTCAAAAAGTTTAGATTGAGATATAAATGTTACACGAATTAAATTTGATCCGTACAAAAAGTTCACCATGTTTTTCTTGACACCTTCTCCAATGAAAGTGAAGGACTTGTTGGACACGAGACATGCCATTGAAGCAGGAAAGAGTCCCATTGGAGTAAACCCACTACTGAAGTATACCAAGAGAGGCTCCACAAAACAACTACAGGATTCTTTGTGGAATAGGTCAAGTTCCTTTGCACTAGTGTTTTCTAACACGCAAGGCATGATATATTCTTTCTCTTCTTCTAAGACTGAGTTAGTAGCAGACGTTTCGACTGACGCAATCTCAGTCAAGTGAAGATAGGCTAGCAAAGCTACCAGTTGCTCAGGTGGAATGACATCTCCTGAAATGTCAGCTGTAGCTGTCTTCAAATCTTTCATGGTGAATCGACCTGTCTTCCTGAATCTCTTGGATGTGGCCTGACCTACGCAATCAAAGCTCATGGCTTTAAGAATGACACCAGTGATACTGTCATACACTACCTGGATGTCTATGATGACCAGGTCCTCCAAACCAGGCACACTGGGGAAGTACATCAGAACACCGGCATGGTGGTGAAGAAACCACAGAGCTACTTTGGTCTCGTAGGGTGCCATATTGAAGGCACTGGACAAGGCCAAGCAGGTCTCCAGGCTTGCTGTCCTCACCTCTCTCATGCGAAGACACAAGCTGAACAGAAGCCACACAGCTGGAATTTTCAGTTTTTTAAAGTGTTTCTCCATGGCATTCTCCAGTAGCTGGTGCAAGTGATGGATTTCTTCTACTCCGCCTTTCATGTTGTCCAAAGAAACAACAAGCTTGTCTTGTGAGCAGAACTGAACTATGCCTTTTTTGTAGGGGTCAGTGTCTCGAATCACCTTTTGAAGCTGTGAGTCGACTATAGCGATGTCTTCCTCAGAAACCTTATCTTTGTGAGTGCCCACTATATACACTACTGACTTGGAGGACTCGAGTATCTCACCCATGATGGGCGAGTTGTCTGCTCCTGGTAGAGGTTGAAGATGGGTGGAGGAACTGAAACAAGATATACTGGCCAGAGTACGCAAAAGCATCTCTTGCAGAGTAAACTCAGATTTCACTGGTGCAGTTGTCTCTCCTGAAGCCCTCTGATAAAAGACCCGATACTCTTCGTCTAATTTGAACATGTAGCTGAAGAACAGCATGTAGAGGCCAGGTCCTATGGTGAGTGCTGGTAGCATGTCCATCAGCTCAGGCTGACCTCCAGTGTCCTCTATCCTCAAGAACGCTTTGAAAGAATGCTTCACATTTTCTGCAAACTGTGGTTGCCTTGACACTCTCTCATATATGGCAGCTATTTCAGAATAATCTTGTGCTGAGTGAGAAGATTGCTTACGCCTGAACTGCCGACCTTTGGTTAAAGACTTCAATCTTGACGTCATCTTTTGCAATAAAGAAGGTTGTGGTGGCCTTTCCACAGGGCGAGACTGCTCTGTACTGCTAGCCTGACTGACCTCTGCCATCGTTGCACTATCTCCACGGGAATGAGCTGCAGTCTCAGAAGTGAATGTCTCCAGACTTCTTTTGAGACTATGAAGGAGTAGAGATGCTTCCTCAGTGAGATTCTGCACAATGGTCCAGTCTGTTTTCTTTTCTGCTGTAGTTGTATCTGATGTGCCTTGAACTAGCATATTAGAGCAACACTCCACTGTGCCTGTGCTGCCATGAATCTGTTCCTCTTCTTTTGCTGACATAAGATCTATGATCTCTTTTGTAAGGCGACGGCGAGTTGTACTCTTGCCTTGTCGTGGTGGACCAAGAAACATAAGCTTTAAAGACTGAAGTTCCAGAACCTCCTTGGAAACAATGAAGTGTTTGTATGCTTCTTCATACTTGTAGTCATCTATCATATAAAATAAATAATAAATTCATTTTTTTGGAAAACTGTTAGTAAATACAACTACTTCAATAAACACAAAACTTGATACAAACACTGGGGTTTCTATCCTCAGCTGAGCACACTTGCTTAAATTAAGTGGTTTCCAAAGAAAATGTCTCTTTCTTTAAACTATATAATTCCTCCAATGCTGCATGTGCACTAATGACTCTGTGCACAACTTTTATTATTCACACTGGTAATAGCTCACACACTCTAGCTAATGAAGTAGCACTTGATTGTTGCTCCTAAAGCTAGCTATGAGTTTACAGTAGCCACACTTTATAGCCTGGAGCTAAGCCAGTAGAAGCAGCTGCCAGTGCACCAGCTGCAATTTAGCTCAAGACATTCTCAGCTAATAATTACATATCATATTTTCTTCTAGAGAGAAGCTGCTATTAGAATACACTAACCTGGTAGAGTTCCCTTATACACTCCATCTTGAATAGCAACCAGTAACTGTCCAGTAGACAAGACTGCAGTAGCTATGAATCCACCATTATTCTTCTGACCTGGTCCATCTCCCTCACTGGTAGTCTCAATCCACTTCTCTGTCTTGTTGGAATAAATTCTAACCTTAGAATAATCATCTATGCTGATTAGATTCGATAAGGAAGAGGCAATAGCATAGGCACGAGTAGGTATGGTTACTGTCCTCCATATTGTTAGTGGAGTTGTCCAGCCATTACTAGCAGATGCTATGAGGGGCTCTAAACTGCATATAAATAGAATCTCTCTCTCGCCAACTCCTCCTGTGAAGTAGAAGTTGCCTTCATGGAATGTTGATCGCATGTCCCAGTATGAAGAAGGAAGTGAGTCTTCAGTCGTCCAATGGTCGTTAAGTAGAACTTCCACAACATCCAACCGCTTGCCAGATGAGCCCCTCCCACCAGCCACGACTAGGACCTCTGGTGATCCTCCACTAACTGATGATGCATTGTCGCGAGGAGTAGGCATGGCACGTAGCGATGGCTTCCAGTCTAGACCAGTAGTACTAGTCAACAGAGAGTTAGTGGGTTCCCAAGTGAAGCGATCCCATCCACCAACCAATACAAACTTAGACTGGTAGGTAGTTAGGGACGAGCGTGCATATGGTGCACGAGTAGTAGTCCATGAGTGAAGGTCAGTAGAGATGCGAAGTGTGCGATAACTATCCAGTAGTATTATTGCATTCTGTAGTACTGCACATTGTGTAGGCTCGACATCCTCACTCCAGGTATGGCAGTGCTCCCAGTGAAGTGAGGCTTGAGGATGAAGGAGATCTTTCTAAATACAAATAAATAAAAACACATATTTAAATGACAAGCAAACAAGGAAACAAAAAGCATTAATTGCTTTTTTCATGAGACTTAAACGTGCAAACACACACAGACTTCATATCAGATAAACAAAATTATATTAACACATAAACAAAATATTAACACATAAACATATTGATTTTTATATAAGAAATGCATATACCATTAAATATAAACTTTTTTTTGCTAAACTGTAAGTAAACACATAATAGAGAAACGGACACGCATACTAACTCTGTGACATACAAACACACAAACATACACTTTCTTACACAATGCTTAGATACATAAACATGTGATATTAAAAATAAAAAAGTTAGTAACATTACTGAAATGGAAAAAAACACACACAAACATACAAGATGTAAAATGCATAAATATGTGCACACAAACAACCAATAACAACATGATCTTACAAACACACAATAAGATGAGAAGTGTCTTTTTCCTATGTTAAAATAATGTACAGTTGGCACCAGAAAAAGTTTTGAATTCAATTTTGTAGAACGGCTGGAGAGTGTAAAAATAATTAAGAGGAGAAAACAGTACAAAGATTGGTAGTAGACTATGTCATCACATCGTCAGAGACTGTTATCACATCGTCAGAGACTATGTTATCTCATCGTCAGAGACTATGTTGTCTCATCGTCAGAGAGTATGTTATCTCATCGTCAGAGAGTATGTTATCTCATCGTCAGAGACTATTTCATCACATCGTCAGAGAGTATGTTATCTCATCATCAGAGACTGTTATCTCATCGTCAGAGAGTATGTTATCACATCTTCAGAGACTATGTTATCTCATCGTCAGACACTATGTTATTACTTCAATTTTTGCAGTTTATCTTATACCTCACTTCTTGGAATATAAAAATTGTTTATGAATTATGTTTACAGACTCAAGACATTTTTGCTTTTGGACTACAAAATGGGTTCTAGGTTGTTTTCTACTGAAATTGTAGTGCTGCTGTCCTAAGCTACTGATGTTTCCCAGATGTTAGGACCATGGCTGGCTTAGATATTTTTACAACTAGAGGAACAACTGTAGCTGGCAGAGAGCCTACCAAGTGGGGACCTGGCTAGAGTGATGTGTCCGTCAGAAATTCAGTTTGTCTGTTTAGTCGACATAAACAAGTTATTTTGTACAAGCTGGTTTGTGCATACACCATATAGCACTGAATTGGGAGTATAAGGCTTTAGCTTGCTGATATAGCTGTGGAAGAGTTTCTAGCTTTTAGAAGTAAATGGACAGAAAAACTTGACAAATGTTATTAGCGTTTTATGTAAGCTGTACTGAAATTAAGTCAAAACAGTAACAAAATGGTGAGAAAAAGCTGTTTACTCTCCTTCTATGACTGTTTGGAATTTGTTCAGGATAGTCACTATGCTAAATTACACATAAATATACATTGCCAACATGTATAAACACAAACATACAACACAGTAAAATGCACAAGCATACAATGTTTATACACATTGTAAGAAACTGTAAATAACAAGCACAACAATATAAACACACTACTTACTGTATTTCTGGAACAAACTAGACTTCAAATAGCAAAAGTAAAATAGACAATTACAAACTATAGGGGGAAAAAACTGGACAAAGCAATTATTGAGAGTCCTCTCATTAAAACTGCACCAGCAAATAAAAAAGAGAGGGAAACTCATGTCTGAGCATGCTCATAAAAGGCACCAGAGACTGGAAAATAAAGAGAGGTGTAAAACATGCACAAAACATGCCCACTATTAAAAAACAACCACAACAATTCTTGCATACTATTTTTTTTAATTGAATTTATTGAAATATAGATTTTGCCCTCACATTGGTTTGGATTTAAATCACATTCCCATGCTGTGGCACAGAACTAGAAAATCATTGTAAGGTGCTAGCATAGCAATGCTTGCACAAGTGGCTTAATTTCAAAACTAAAACTAAAAACACAATAAAAGCACTTGTGATTTAGTTGACTTATTTTTTAACTTGTCTAGAGTTTACTGATTGAAGTCTGTTGTCCCTTACTTACACCTCATTCTTTCAATTTATAATCTGATTGATAAAAAAGACTAAGTAGAAGTAGAAGACATCGTTTACATGTACTATTTTCATTTCTCAAGCTATAGGACATTATTAAGAAAACAAAACAAAAAATTAAAAATAGCAAAATTTCACATTCTAACAGCCCATATTGTTAATTAAAACTTAACCCGATGTTTCGACTTCTTGCCGAACTCCTCTTCAGGAGTTAACTGAGGTTGAACTCTCCGTGGTGATATAATAACACAATGTAAACAGCAAGATTTCTGGAGGGTACGCCTACTGTTTATTATATCCTGGAGGGTGATTTGCAAGCAGCATGGACAGCCAGCATCCTGGAAGATCTAAACCTATGTCTCTGTTAAACTTGTTGTTATCAGGTGTAATCTGCATGTGTACAGTTATAGGGTTAAGATTTAACGAACAATATTGGCTGTTACAATGAGAAAATTTGCTATTATTATAATTATTTCAGCCGAGAATGACTGAATCATTGAAAAATTAATAAAATTAAAAACAATCATAGCCAGAACTTTCAAATGGCTGATTTGCTTCTGTGGCAGTCTTAGCTTTATTGTTGGAAGTATGTGCGGCAAAAAACTCCTGGAAGTGCACAAATGGCCACTTTGCAAACAGCAATGCTAGAAGGAACTCTGAACAATGTTTATCTTTACAAAAGATTGTTAGCAGTTTGCCCACATAGGCTACAATGCTTGATATTGGCTATTTTACTTCCCACGGAAGCCATTTCGACTGCTAACTTTCTACTGCTCGATTTCAGCAACGACTACAAGATAAGAAAATATTAGACAAGCTAAGAGACATGCCCCTTTTGTTAAAATAGTGGTATGACTGCACTGGTCGCAGCAGTTCGGATGTCCCTGGTGGAATACACATGTTTAGAATTATTCTTATTTGTACTTATATCTAACATAGCTCCTCCCACTTTGTAAAAGTTATCTATATCCCTGATTAGATATGTAAACATCTAGTAATTAGATAAATAGACACTGGATCTAATAAAGAAATTAGCAACTAGATAAATGCTGTATCTAATAAACAAACACTGGAGTAATTAGAATAGACACTGGAACTAATTTTGAATTAGATAAATAATAAGCGAATCTTGCAATCAGACAATAAACACACTGATCTGGTAGATAAAACTGAAACAACGATAATTTGGTAACTAGCCAATACTTCTAGAAATCCAAACTTAGCTGGGCTACATAATAGAAAGTAACTCTGGGCGCTCACCTCCTTACGAACTTGAGGCAGACCTTCCGCCATGCATAATCTTTTACCACCGCAGTCTTCCAGTATGGGAATCGCTAAGTTCACTCGATCTGAAGTACGGAAATGACGATGAAGCCGCACCTTCACGGTTACGCCTCCCAAAATATCAGTGTACGCGTTTGTTTACATGATAAGGGACTTTGTCTTTGGTGCCGCTGGAAAAGAGAATGCAGTACAAGTAACCTTAATTCTAGGTGAGTGCTTAGCTAAAAAGCAAGACTTAATGTGCTGCCATAGTTCTAGATTGTACGGTTGTACCAGAGATGTATACAGGGTTTTTTTTTTCCAAGGTGGGTGGGTTGGGGGGGACTTTTAAATAAAATAGTCCTCTACTGTAGGTAGTTGCTCATGCATATGCAATTGTAATGTTTTAAGCAAGGCAATTTTGTTTGATATATCAACAAATAACGGTAAACTTTTTTTTTCATAACATAGTCACCAAAATTTAAACTCCAATTAATAATTATTCTTTTTACTAATTTCTGGGGGGAGGGGGGGGGGGACTCAACTGGAGGGAAAAAGGGAAAATCCCAGTGCGCCTCCCCCTCTATATACATCCCTGACCAATATCACCAAAAATTCATATGCTTTGTGTAATACTCCCTATCTGCCATAAGTCCCACATCTATCTTCAGATTGTCAATCAATTTATTGTATATACTATTGAGTTAATAGAAATTAATGAAGTCTGATTACAATGATTATAATATATCGGGTACAAATACAGTTTGGCCAGTTAGAACTGGTGGTTTGCATACTTCTATACTTGATATGGCATCATAGTGACACTGATTACTGTGTGCTATTTCTAACCAAGCCTGCTTGTTAGTTGGCGGATGACTAGTCAAACCTAACACTACAGTTGATGTTTCTGGGATAGTAAGTGGTGGGAAAGCTGTCCATCGACACTCATTGGGTACCAGAGAGTCCGAAGCAACATAAATGGTCTTCTGAAACAATGTAGCTGCAGCTGCTATTTCTAGTTGACTTCCCCAAGTTCCTGGTTCTTTCATTTTCAGTATGTGTTCCTGTAATGAGAGTCCCTCAATAGTCCAACTGATATAGACTTCTGGGTAGGATGCTGCATGCCCTGTTAATGTCTTCCGAAGTGTACTATGGTGTTTCTCACTGTGAAAAAGCTGCTTGGAAAGAGAGCGAAACAAACAGTTTCCATCAGGCTGTGCTCTGTCAAGACGTCTACTATGTCTTCTCAAAAATGTTATCATTTTTACAGAACCATATACCTCTTTGTCCTGAAAAAAAAAAAAAAAACATTAAGGAAACGTTTGTAATAAAAAGTGATAATAAGCTACCATTTTGTTGTTGTTTTTTGTCCAAGTTTGACACTTTCTCCTTTTGCAGACCTGTTTCAGTTTACCTGGTCCACCATACTTTGGTTTGTCTACACAAAACTTGCATTCACGGCAATCTTCTGCCTTGCAACCAAAGCACTCCCCACACCTTTTACGCTTCCTCCCTGTGGTAAAATGCACAATATTGTATATGTAGTTGAGAATGCTTGATGTTGTATTAAATGATAGCTTTACCTGTGGATATTCTCTTTTTCTCGTGTCCATTTGAATTTGGTGAAGCGGGATCTTTCCAGTCACTGGGAGGTATTCCTACATAGAATGCATTAGTGAATTATGTATGCATTATTATTAGCAACTGCATACCTGTGCAATTACCCAGAGTGTTATAAGATGTAGTCTTACTTCGTTGAGTTTCCTTACGTAACTCTGTGGCCTTCTTTCCTACACGATTGTGGTACCTCCAATCAGTTTTGGGTCGTCCCCGCAAAACTGATTTCGGAACAGGCCTTTGGGCTCTCTCTCTTGCTTTCTTTCTAGCTTCTGGTCGTAAAATGAGTCCCTCTGATCTTGGCAATTTCTGTTTAAATGTGACTATTATTTCTTCTATTTTTGATGTTATTTCATGTAAATCATCTTGGTTGGCACAGCTGTATGTCATAGTCTCTAATATACCCTCAACGCTGTTCTAGCTCGTTCACCTTCTTGCTTAAGAGATCTTATCATTGTCTACATAAACAAGCACATTGTATTTTATGAATAAATAAGAATAACAGCAACAAAACACAGTAGAGAACCATATTTTAGTTCCTGGAGCTGACAGATAGCAGCAGTCTATTATTCATTTGATGTCAATGGACTTGAAAATACTGCTATGTACTAACTCATGCATAGGTATGAACCGTAAGTGCTGAACGTTTACTTGCTGTCTGTCCAAGTCTAACTGAAAGTAGCTAGGATCGCAATAGAATTTGAAGCGAAAAAAAAAGGAGGCAAAGGAGAAATTCAAGAAAAGCATGTGGTCTAATCAAAATAGTTTGTAGTCAATAAATGTGTACTAACCATGTGTTGATGTGTCATGAGTTGAGTAAATTATTTGTAATGAACAATATCATAATTCATGCTAATTGAGAGATCCCATGACAACCGGTACCAAGGACATTTGTAAACATCAAAGCTGGGGTTGACTATGATTACAATCGTAATCGATTATAATCAATTACAAGTTTTTGTGTACGTAATCATAATCAAAATCATGTGGCAAATTTGAGTGTAATCGTAATCTTAATCATAATCACATTTTTGTAATCAAATACATAGAACTATTACTGGTAATATTAGCAGTAAAGTGATACAGCAAGTGTTAGCTATAATTAGAATAAACATAGACTTGTAGCAGCTGAACTAAAGGCCACTATTCTAGCCTGCAACTACCTCCATTCTCCAGAGTCTAGTTAGTCGAGAGAGTTGTTTCCATTGCTGGGAAATTTTTTAGATCAGAAAGATGTCGTCTATCAAATAAACTGTTTGAAAAACTTACGTTTCGTCATTGTAACAATAATTAATTTTCTGACAATTGTAATCATAATCATAATCATATTCATATATTTGACTGAATGGGGGGGGGGGGAAGGGGTAATTTAGTACTGGATTTTACTGACTTGCCAACTATAGTTACTGGTGTCAACTCTCAGAGTATCCTGGATAGAAAGAACCACTATTGGGCGTGGTCATATTAGCTACTATTGACTAAATTGCATCCACTATCCCACCCCAGACTGAATCTGGGGAGGGGGGGGGGGGTGTAGGAAGGAGAAATAAGGCTGGTGTTTAGGCATAATAGGTACACTCGGAACTCAGATCATAACAGATACATGGTACAGTGCAGAGGAATGTATGTTGAGGTATACGGAAATTCTGTATGAAAACCAATCATGTTTTATAACCACAGCTTTCCATGTACATTTATTTTATATAACTGTTTTAACAGACCCTAAGTGTTAATAAACAATTTCTTTACCTTATTTTCAGGTAGATTTGGGAGTGTGGTTTGAGCCGAAGCTTGGGCCTCAGTCTGGCAGATAGCTTCAACAGATGGCTGGAAGTAACTGGCGACTGCAGAGTGATCTGTACTTAGGTAAGGACTGTTCAGGTAACTCTCCGGCAGACTATTCCAGTTCCACTTGGGATAGTGGGAAAATATTGCAAAAAAGTGTTTGCATGGCAAATTCCAAGTGATCCAGTCACGACAGGAACACGAAGGTTGAGTGAATATCACACTACAATTTTTCCCACTGGTTCCAGCTACTGAAAATACGCCTCCTTCATCATCAATTAGTACAACATCCTCAGTGGTGTACTTTAAAGCCTTTGATCTCCTTTCCAAGCAGTGTGAAATAGTAGTCTTCGGCCTGTCATGTAAATAGTCAGGTACAATGGAATCATAAGTTCGGTATTGGCTACTTTGTTTGTAATTCAGGAACAGATATTTTTGGTAGCTTTCAGGTAAAAAAACTTCTACGATCAGTGTAATGATAGATGAGAGCATCATCTTCTTCTTGCGAGGCAAATAATGGTACTTGAATACTTTGTTAAGTGACTCTGTCCCATTGTTGGTGTTTACAGCACAGTGAAATTCTCTATCTCGAAATGCCTTTACCCATAACTACAAAAAAAATTACTATTTAAAAAGGTATGGTACATACTCACAATTATAAACAATAGATAATGTACTTACTGCACGAGTCAGAGTGAAATATTTCACGAGCACGCATAGTATTTTCACTCGCCGAGTGAAATATCATTCCCATATCATACGACGAGTATGATAAGTGGTTTATTATACAGTTGATATTTTTATTCAACAAATTTCAAATACATTCTCATTGATTTTACTCACTACACGCACACGTAGTAGAGCATTGAATAACTCGTGTTCAATATGGGAAAATATTGAACGCTCACGTGATACGAAAATACTTTAGTAAAAATATCAATTGTATAATAAACTCAAATACCGTATTCTTGCCATCAGACACTGTGGCTACTATTATTTTCAATTTAAATTTCATTTTTTAATTTGGTGAAGCTAGATCTTTCCAGTCACTGATGCTTAGGCATTCAAGTCCGTGAACATATCATAGTCAGCACTAAAGATATATATATATATATATTTATTTATTGTAGCCTTGATATTTTTGCTTGAATATTTCCCCATCATGCGAGCGTTCTGTATTCTCCCATATTGTACGCTTGTTACTGAACGCTCCAAGTAGTGCACGCATGGTGAGTAAAAATCAATGAAAACTGTATTGTAACCAGTTGAGTAAAAATATCAAGAAAGCAATAAATCACTTATCACACTCGTCGTACAATATGGGAATGACATTTTACGAGCACGCAAAATATTTTTATGAGCCGAAGGCGAGTAAAAATATGGCGTTAGAGTAAAATATTTTCCCATATTGTACTCTGACTCGTGCTATAAGTATTATATATAGACACAAAACAACAACAAATGAACACAATCACTTGACCCAGCTGTGCTCGTATGCGTATGTAATTAGTCTGGGTCTTTGCTAGGTAAGGGTCGTCATAAAGTGTGCGCACACGCACACACACACACACATATATGCCAGTGAAAGTAAAGAGCTAACATTCTTTGTCATAGGACATATTTTTTTTACATATTCCCCGACCGTTTATTTGATTCTCTGCCACATGTGTGTGTAGTTGAATCAATGAGATTATATTATTGGCGATGTGTTTTTTTTGTTCCCAAACCCTCAGCACAGCAATTAGGTAAGTTTAAAAATGATTAAAATTTTACAATGTTTTGATGGGAAGCCACCATCTATAGCTATGCTTCCAGAAACAGTACATACTCTCTATACCTTCCTTACAACGCTAGGTGAGCTTTGGAAGTCCTTTGGTTAAAAAAAAAAAAATTAGGCGCTCAACAGTCCGAACTTTGGCAAACTTCACAGCCAGGTTTCAAAAAATATTGTACGGGTTCTACAGATTCAATATATTTTTACAGGAAGAACTGTGTCACATTAACGTGTAAACTAAAATTGAGAACGCTATAATGGATAAATGATTTTTTTTAAATTCGAAGAAGCGATGCCGTACTGAGGGCGCTTTAAAGTGCCCGCGACCGTGGAAGGGTTAATTTATGGGTGAGTGTATGTTGAACTTTTGTGACCCCCTTAGTTGAAAATAACTTTCATCACCCTAGAAATCAACTGGTTCTGAGGGTTTGCACCACTGGTGCTTCATTGTTTATGAAGTTGGCAACTATACATTGTATTGTACTACGCATATACTAGATATGTTTACCTGTGGTGAGCTAAGCCACTTTCCATTCAGCCATTCCTGTACTGCAATGTTGTTTTTCCAAATTTTATTATCCATTAGGTTATGCACATGCTGGCGATAGTAATGGTCGAGGGGTTGATCATGATCTGTTGGAGAAGGAGACTGAGCCACATCTCTGAGAAGATCAAGCAAGGTGCTTCCATCGTCAGAAGATAAACCATGCTTCTTATCTTTGACCCATCTCTCCCAGGCTTGCTCTCGGTGAAAATCACAAAGGTAAACCTTACAAGCAGGGAAAGTACCTTGAATGGCTTCAATCTCTGCTTCTGAATAATCTACCATGAAGTATGGAGGTTGCCATGTAGGGTTCCATGACGACAAGATCTGAAAGCTTCTCTTATCTGCTCAGCTGTTTCTGACTGAAGTACAAAGTCAGCTACGGCTGTATATCCCACATTTGTTTTAACAGCAACAAAAAAAAGGGCTAACTCGTACTTGGTGGTTTTGTATGTAGCATCCATGAGAGATATTGTGTTGCCATACTTGACCATGAGAGTTTGCTGCCAAGGCTCTTGGTGAACATAGAGAAGACTCTGTTCAAGCTTGTTCAATTCATTATCTTCGGTAGATTCAGTATATGGACGAAAATAGAAATGAGAGTTAGGGCTCTCTCTTTCCCATTTCTGAACCTTGAGCCTCAAATTTTCTTGATCAAGCTTGCTCAATTGACAAGCACGTTGAGCCAAATAGATGTGGTTGTGGACATCAGTAGATGTAGGGTAGTAGGCACGATCAGTTACATCAGGTTTGACGTCAATACATAACTATGTTGCACATAGTGCTTCTAGGCCTGCTTGATTTCTTGTACTTCAGTTGTTCCTTCACTTACTAGCTCATATATCTTCTCTATGAGTTTAGGATGTACACGTTGTGCATATGACGTGGCTCCATGAGTTTCATGGTATGCATGATGCACTTCTTCTCCAGGCAAAATTACATAGTATTTCTTAACTAACTGTAATGGTTTGCTATTGGCAATGGAATCACGTAACTGAAATATATTTTCTTTCTTTTTCTGTTTCAGTTGTCTGCACGACAGAACCGAAGCCTCCTTGCCAATATGGAACTCTGGATATAGAGTGATGGAAAATACTGTAACACATGCTGTACAACCTAATTTTCGTGTGCCTTGCAGATGTGTCCGTTTGGACGATTGCTGTTTCTGTTTATAATAATGATTCCCAAATTGGCAATCAAATTTTTGAGTTCTTGATATCATAAAAGGAGTATTATCAAATTTAACCTTTTCTCCTTCAATATTGTGCTCCCAAAAAAGTCTGGGTACCTATTAATAATTTAATTATGCTTTATCAAATGCGAAGGAAATTTTATTAATTTTAAATACATCAAATGACAACCATCCACATTTAATTACATGACAACAATAACAAAACAATGTAATTAGCCATAAGGGGATTTCTTTCAGGGTTATTGTACAATATAGCATCATTGTATTCCACCTTTTCAGATATTGCTATAGCTAGACAGATTTTTTTTCGTTTGGTGGTGGGGAGGAGGGGGGGGGGGGGGGGGGGGGAGGGTATTATTGGCGAGCGAGACACTTACAGGGGTAAAAATGAAAAAAATCGGGGATGTTTATTTATTTATTTGTATATATGTATGGACGTATGTATGTCATTTTGTACTTTGACCCTCGCGTTTTTGTGTTCGTTATGTGGTCAACCCCGTCCCAAATTGCACTAAACAGAATCCTATGGTTTATCGATCAGTACCCGTATCACCCTAGAAATTGAATTGTTTACCGTTTTGAATTCTTTTGCGGGTGCAGTTAAAACTTGAAAACTTAGGGACTTCCATTTCTATTCGAGTTAGTGGCGGGGGTAAGTCAATGCGCTCTTTGTCATGGTTATAAGCCTCATGCGACAAACCAGGTATTTCCTTGAAAAATTACATTGTCAACTAGGACTACCGACGAAGGAAGTCTGTGTAGGTGCATGTCCAGTTTGTGTAAAAGCATTGCTGTGTTACAACCACTACTTAGCTAAAGAATATCACAAAGAAAACGTTTAAATAACGTGTATTGTTTCGTTGTTTTTTTTTTCTTCCAAGCAGTTGCAGAGAGTTGTTACTATGGCACTGAAATCCCTTTACCCTGTATGCTAAATAAAAAAAACTGGACCTTATTTTCAGTAGCTTCAGTGTTAGAAGTCAAAATCATTCATATAAAAATAGTACAGTCTTTAGGCTCGCTCGCCATTTGTGCTCAAGCACATCACTAGTTATCTTATTATCACTTTAGATGTGCAAACATTTTTTTTTTTAACAATCACAAAGGAACGAAAACAACCATGGCATTAATGTTAAATTTCACAAGTAGCTAAAGACCTGCTAATTGCCTTCCCAGTACGTAGCCTTTAAATTCTCTTTCTGCACTGAGGATCTAGTTCCAAAGCATGCTTGAGTGGCTACTTTGTGCATTTCTAAAATTTCTTAGACATTGTCAACAATACCAGCATGTAATTTGGCATGGTAGCCTTCAAACCCTCTTTCCACTTCCCTGCAGCCATAGAAGTCCAGATCCACTAAATGTTAAGTTTTACCCGGATTCCCGCCAACGGGGAAAAGGCGTGGCTAATTATCACATCATCCCCGAGAAGGCGCGGCTTCAACGTCACATCCGTACTTCAGATCGAGTGAACTTAGCGATTCCCATTTCACTTAGCTACCGTGGTATTTCACTTAGTATCCACTTAGTTATCGAGGTATTTCAATTATTTACGCGCTATTTCACTTTACCTGTGCAATTTCAATTGAACAGTGATTTTTCCTATAAATTTTTGAATGGGAAACTTACGTGCCGTACTATTATTCAGCGAGCGAGCGAAGCTGACTATCAGTCGTGTTCAATTGAGATTTCAGATATATATACTAGTGATGTGCTTGAGCACAAATGGCAAGCGAGCCTAAAGACTATACTATTTTTATATGAATGATTTTGACTTCTAACACTGAAGCTACTGAAAATAAGGTCCAGTTTTTTTAATTTCGCATACATACATACCTACATATAACATATACCCGATTTTGCATTATCCATCCCTAATACTGTCTCGCTCGCTACGCTCGCTTGCCAATAAACTAATGGTGTGCTTGAGCACAAATGGCGAGCGAGCCTAAAGACTATAATATTTTTATATGAATGATTTTGACTTCTAACACTGAAGCTACTGAAAATAAGGTCCAGTTTTTTAATTTTGCATACACGGTAAAGGGATTTCAGTGCCATAGTAACAACTCTCTGCAACTGCTTGAATTGAAGGAAAAAAACAACAAAACAATACACAGTTTTCTTTGTGATATTCTTTAGCTAAGTAGTGGTTGTAACACACAATGCTTTGACACAACCGGACATGCACCTACACAGACTTACCTTCGCGGTAGTCTAGTGGACAATGTATTTTCAAGTAAATACTGTTGCGCACGGCTTATAACCATGACAAAGAGCGCATTGACTTACCACCGCCACTAACTCGAATAGAAAAACTGCACCCGCAAAATAATTCAATTTCTAGGGTGATACGGGTACCAGAGGATTCTGTTTAGTGCAATTTGGGACGGGGTCGACCACATAACTAACACAAAAACGCGAGGGTCAAAGTACAAAATGACATACGTACATCCATATATATAAATAAACTAGTGATGTGCTTGAGCACAAATGGCGAGCGAGCCTATAGACTATACTATTTTTTTTGACTTCTAACACTGAAGCTACTGATAATAAGGTCCAGTTTTTAAATTTCGCATACACGGGAAAGGGATTTCAGTGCCATAGTAACAACTCTCTGCAACTGCTTGAATTGAAGGGGAAAAAACAACAACACAACAATACACGTTATTTAAAAGTTTTCTTTGTGATATTCTTTAGCTAAGTAGTGGTTGTGTAAACCACACAATGCTTTGAACACAACTGGACATGCACCCTACACAGACTTACCTTCGCAGTTAATATAATGGAACATGTATTTCAAGTAAAGAATGTGCGCACGGCTTTAACCATGACAAAGAGGCCAGACTACCCACCGCCACAACTAGAATAGAAATGGACAAGTCCCCTTAAGTTTTAGTTTTAAAACTGCACCCAGCAAAAGAACTCAAAAAACGGTAAACAATTCAATTTCTAGGGTTGATACGGGTGGTTACTGATAGATAACCAGAGGATTCTGTTAGTGGCAATTTGGGACGGGTCGAAACACATAACTAAACCAAAACGCAAGGGTAAAGTACCAAAGTCATACGTACGTCCAAAACATATATACAAATAAACTAGTGGTGTGTTGCTTGAGCACCCAAATGGCAAGCGAGCTTGATAGTTAGGTAACATCAAAAGGTTCTATGTTTAGCCTTACTCATGCAAACACTATAATAGCAGTTTATGACATTGGGATTTCAGCAAACACAAATACAAATCACTCTTTACCTGTTACTTGGTAACTTTTGTAGTACAAACATCAACCTTCTGATAATCTGCAATTCCACCAGTTAAACTCATTGAACAAGCTATCAGCTACGATAAAAAAATAAAACCAGTGTTATATTGTTAATTTTAGCAACACAAATATGGAATGAATTACTACTTACATAATTCTTGAGTTATTGATGAACTTCTGTAGTATTCAAATTGAAGTTACTTTGACCATCTGAATTACTTGAATTCTTGACAACAAGCTCTCACCTACAAAAACAAAAGACAATCAATTTTAGCACCCCACACAAATACAATATTACTTTCTTACCTCATTTTCTTGAGCAGTGGTAACTTTTGTAGCACCAAGTTTGAGCCAATCTGACTATTTGAATTTACCAGTCACTGTTGACAAGCTCTTAGCTACAAAAAAAAAGGCCAGAGTTAATTTTGCATGCTACTTATCTCAGCTTCCCTGAGAAGTAGTAACAGCTTCCTTAGCATTAATACTACGGCATTCTGACTACCAACGGCTCTTGACAACCAACAACCAGCACACCGTATCCCCCCATAAAACGGCGAAGTTTTGAAATTAAGTCTGGAAAAGGGTCTTCAATGCCATAGTAACCTGTCGAATCAACTTTTTGTGTCTTGAAAACAAGCGTTTTAGCAGGAATTTTCTCATACTTTGGAGCTTAAGTATAAAGTAAGGTTTGCTTAATGCTGTAGTTTCAGAATAAACTGGAGTCAACTTAAATAGCCGTGTTTTTAGGAGAAAAAAGTCCCCCGCGCGCGCGTTTAAAGAGCATACGTACCATCCATACATACATACATATATATATATAACATATACCCGATTTTGCATTATCCACCCCTAATACTGTCTCGCTCGCTACGCTCGCTCGCCAATAAATAAACTAGTGGTGCGCTCGAATAGCGCAAATGCATGGCGAGCGAGCAGACTCTTTTTACAGAAAAATAGGACAGAAATTACATCTAACTGTAGTGCACAGTGTAACCCTTTCCATTCTCAGTTAGCATCAGAGAATCTAAAGTCTCTGATCCCAGACTAAACTAACAGAATTACCTGAATAAACTTCGAAAGCAGTGGCAAAGAAGCGCAGCTTGACAAAGACTTCACAATTGTTTCAAGAAGAGAGTAGCTGTAAACTTTTTGGTTGAAACAAAGTTGCGTAAGGCAGTGCAGCAGGATTCTCCGCGCTCGTTAATTGAAAAATACTGGAACTGTGAACGCTTACCTAACTTACGTAATTAGAAGCGCGGGCGAAAACAGAAGGCTCACGTGCCCCATAAATAGATAAATAAATAAATAAATATAGCGAAATCTCGATTGCGTTACCCCTGAGAGTGTCTCGCTCGCTTCGCTCGCTCGCCAAATAAACAAACATCCCCGATTTTCGATTGTGTTACCCCTGTAAGTGTGATATATAAAAAGTTGACTTATACCTTTCAGCTCACAGTCCACTTCTTCTGATTAAGTTCCATCCCTCCCAAGCCCTTACTGTAAATTTGAGGAACTCCTATAAAAGTAAAACATAAATAATTAAGTAAATAAATAAATATATGATACAAATAATTGTCACCATGCTCCAATATACATTAACCTGTTGTTATTGTATGTGAGTCTGTGTATGTAATGGCTCTGTGTGTCTGTATGTGTGTGTGAAGTATTCCAGACACACCTCAAATTAGTATTCTTTCAATTGCAACAGCATAGCCAATGGTCTCTGTACATATTGTGTTGTGTTGAAGACCAAAGCCAAAGCTGAACATTCCACTTGTCAATATTTAGCTAGTTATCATCTCACCATCATTCCACATTTAGCTAGCATGCACAATACATACTTCCGTATTTGTACAAGCACATTATATAACTATCACTAACGCATTTTATTACTCATTGCATCATTTCAAACTCTTCATTTACACATAGGTCAGTATCGTACGTATCAAAAAATCTAATATACTACACACACACACACACACACACACAAGTTCACTGGATATACCAACACAAGATTTATATCGTATTCTATTCATGATTTGACTATTGGACAAAAAAATTTCAAGGGGTAATCAAATAAATTTCCTAGGATAACACAGTAAGGATTGGTAGACCAATGGATGATGTATAAGCTAAGCCGTGTTTCCAAAACCTTGAAAATGCTCTATTGTACCAGAGCTCTAGTTGATAAAGCATTTTAGATTCTCGACTATTGGACAATGGATTTTCAAGTAAGAGCCAATTTGTTATGTAAGGCATATAGCCAAGATAACTTACCACTACCACCGCCAATAGAATAAAAAATGAACTCTGTTAAGCTTGTAAGACCTCACTGCGAACTTCTCTCCTCTCCTGTCTCTGTAGCTCTTTGCCATTAATTTTTCCTGATTATTAACTAAGTCTTTTCTCCCTAATTTCTTGTGCCTGTGCCAATGTTCATGTTTTTAAGTAGCTTCCGTGGGTGGAATGCATTGACCATGGACATGTGTGGAATGCTGCCATATATATATATACCAAAATCTCAATTGAGACTTGTTAATGAGGGTCTTGCTTCACTCACACGATGCTACTTAGTGGGAGCCCAATGCAGGGAACCAATTCCAATGAACAATCTCTGTCTATATTACTAATAGTGGAAGTCTCAGACAACCGAGAGGCCAGCCTTTACGACCTGACTCATCAGACGTTGACCGTGCACAAGTATTACCCTCTTCATGTTGGGATGCAATGCTAGTTATGCAAGTAGTGTGATCTGTGCATGTCACATATGTATACATTCTACGATCTCTTCCTTATAATCATGATTGCTGTATTATGACTGATCTCCTGTGGACAGTCATAAACACCGACATGATCACTACAACATTTGTCAGTCTACTCTATACTTCCCAGTACATGGTACACTTCTTATAGTCAGTATTACAGAGGGACCCTCACTGCTACAATTTGTAATGTTGGACCATTTTTCCTGTCAAAACCTGCTATCTAGGTCGACAAACAGCTAACACAAAAAGTGAGGGTCAAAGTACAACATGACATATGTACGTGTACACACAAACTAGTATGAGCTACAGGCCTTGGCATAATTCAAAGACGAAGAAAAAAATATAGTGCTGCTGGGTCTGCTATGCTTTTATAAACTAGTGATGTGCCTGAGCACAAATGGCGAGCGAGCCTAAAGCTATACTATCGTTAAACGATTGATTTACACTCATGCTATTAAAAAAAATCAAGTTTTGAATTACGTATATAAGGTAAAGGGGATTCAAAGCCATAGTAACCACACCCCGCAACTGTTTGAATTGGAAAAAAAAAAAAAAAAAAAAAAAA
>WLWD01001038.1_pt1 | contig 33147 bp, 21 predicted proteins | sample 6712731 | NCBI WGS metagenome assembly WLWD01 (sample SAMN12718690, study PRJNA576275) | sponge metagenome | isolation source: marine sponge | host: Mycale hentscheli | place: New Zealand: South Island, Marlborough, Capsize Point | collected 2014-11-01
AGCGAGCGAAGCTGACTCTCAGTTGTGTTCAATTGAGATTTCAGATATATATATATAGGTATGTATGCGTACGTCAAAAAATTTCGCCCGCGCTTCTAATTACGTAAGTTAGGTAAAGCGTTCATAGTTCCAGTATTTTTCAATTAACGAGCGCGGAGAATCCTGCTGCTCTGCCTTTCGCAACTTTGTTTCAACCCAAAAGTTTATAGCTACTCTCTTCTTGAAACAATTGTGAAGTCTTTGTCAAGCTGCGCTTCTTTGCCACTGCTTTCGAAGTTTATTCAGTAGACTAGCTGCTAAACCAGAGAAGAGGGCTACAATGCATGGTTCCACTTCCGTATTCTAGGATCAGAGACTTTAGATTCTCTGATGCTAACTGAGAATGGAAGGGTTACACTGTGCACTACAGTTAGATGTAATTTCTGTCCTATTTTTCTGTAAAAAGAGTCTGCTCGCTCTCCATGCATTTGCGCTATTCGAGCGCACCACTAGTTTACAGAAATGTACACACACAACAACAATAGCAACTGTGTGACATACTATCACACAAACATATAATTTGTCACACAATGCTTATATACAATACAATAATTAGTATATAAAATAGTAAAAACAATACTGAGAAATATACAAATAAACAAACACACAAACATACAACTGGTACAATACACATATATGCACACAAACACAAACACAAAATAATGACATGATATTCCAAACACAAACACATCATAAGAGAACGTGCTGTTTCTTCCTGTGCTAAAAATAATGTACAGTAGGCACCACAAAAAATAGGTTTTCAATTCTGTTCAGTTGAATTTTTTTTTTTTTGCACTGAAGGAGCTATTGTAGAAAAAGAAAAAAAGAGCGAAAAATATTACGACAGTTGATAAAATATAGTTTTTCAGGTCGATTATGTTAAAGTTTTAATGCTCGTTTACCATAATTATGCCACTTCCAGGAATGTAAAAATAATGCTATTTTAAATGTTGGGGTAACCATTAGCTTAGATATTCTTACTACTAGAGACCCAACTGTAGCTGGTAGAAAGACTAAAAAGTAGGGACCTGAGAGAGCAGCAAGTTCAGCGAAAATCCAGTCAGTCTGCTTAATCGAAACAAGTCAGTTATTTTTATTGTGCAAGTTGTTTAGCAAGACCCCTATAGCATTTAGAGGGTAGTACAAGGCTTAGCTTGCTGGTATAGCAGTGGATGAGTTTCTAGCTTTTAGCAGTAAATAACAGAAACGAGAACTTGACTGTTAAAATCTTTAATGTAACGGTACCAACTGTTGATTCAAAACAAAATAATAAAAAATTGTAAAAAACTCCTTCGAAAGACACCTGCTGTGCTTTATACAAATGCTAACACATGAATATACATTAAAAGAAGAACACAAAAACATAATCTTCCTATAAAAGTGCACAAACATTTAAATGTACATCCCAAATACAAATTCTTTACACATTGTAAGAAACTGTAAATGAACAATAACAAGCACACACAATAGAAAAATAACATTACAACAAATATATGTTGTGCTTATGTGTTATAAACACACAACTTACTGTATTTCTGAAACAAACTAGACTTCAAATGGAACAAATTAGACGTCAAATGGCTAGAGTAAAATAGTTACAAACTATAGCAAAAAGAGAGGGACAGTCTTGTCTAACTATCCTCAAAAACACACTAGCTACTGAAAAAAAGAGAGGGAATGTCATGTGTGAGCATGCTCATAAAAAGATCCTGATGCTTTTTAAGAGAGCATGCTCAGGAACATGACTTTTACCCTCTCTTTTTTTCCAGTTGCCAGTGCATTGGTTCTGAGCAAGCTCAGACATGACTTTCCCTCTCTTTTCCAGTTTAGTTGGTTCTTTATGAGCATGCTCAGACATAAATTTCCTCTATTCATCCAGGCCAGTTGTTGATACCTTTTATCGAATGCTCAGACATTAATCCAGTTGTTTGAAAAAATTAAGCTTGAAACTATGCTAAGCACTTGGCATGTGTGTAGGTAGCAGTGTTTTCCCTTCTTTCAACCTTTTTGCAAAAGTTATCTATACAAACAGTGGGCTAGTAGACTGGATCTAATAACCAAACAATGGATCTAGTAACAAACAACGGACCTAGCTAGTATCTGGGCAAACAATTGCTTTCAGTAGCTACGCGCTCACCTCAGTACGAACTTGCGAGTGGCTTTCCGCCATAACTTGCTGATAGACTAGACTCGACCGTCTTCTTCTACATTCTCCATTTATTTGAACGTCTCTGACCCACCACACCCAAAATGCAGACTACAAGTGGATTCATAAAAGACTAAATAAGTGCGCAGAAGAATCACGTGAATAGAAAAGAACGACCTTATGCAGGAAGGCTGAACTTCACCTTTGACCTCAGTAGATAGCTCTGCAAGAGCTCTTGATGCCAGCTGTGCTGTAACTTTAACCTTAGTGGAAGTTGTCCTCTCTGTGATATGATGATTGTGGGGAGAGGTGCTGCTCCTGCTAACTGATACTTGATGAAGATGAGATAAAAGAGGACTAGCAAGGTAAGACAGCACCTGTTGCTATTGACTGATTATAATAGCTAGAGGGCATCACTCCAATAATTTAGTCTGGATTTAAATAAAATAAACGTTTAATTAATTAATAAACAACTATTCTAATTAAAAAATGGCAGATCAGTTGTAGCAGCCAATGTAATATGTTTAATTAAAACTTAACCCAACATTTGGAACTCTCCATGAAGCAGCAATTTAGCAGGTGGGCATGCTTAGCAGGATATTTCATACAGACTATGGGATTCCCCCTCTCCAACCCATGATCAGTTTCCCCTCCCTCCCCTTCCCTGATTTACTCTAAATTATGTAAAATGTCCAACACATCTTCAAAAGCAACACTATCTAGTCCTGGTTCTCATAGAAATTCATAATAGTTTGTACAAGTTATCATCTGACTATCTATTAAGTGGCTAGATGGATTTTGAGACTCTACAAAATTTCTCCTCCTAGTGAAAAATCCTGCGTGAATCCCAGCTTACTGTTTCCCTGCACCTCAATTTTACAAAGTTTAATGTCATAGAGTGACAATTTGGTGGAAAATGGAGGTGATGTAAATGTTTTTTTCCTGCCACTTTTCTATGTACTAGGATAGAATGAGTGCAGCTGCTTTTGATGTCTTTGACTGGAGCCAACTGTAAATGGTGGCTCAAGAGGTTTTGATTGGTGGACTTACCCAACTGTTCTTGTGTTGGTAGTATAGAGAAGTATTGGTTCCAGTAGGTCTATAACTAGATGATAATCCACGCATGGTGGTGATGATGATGGTGATGATAATGATTAAAGGATGTGTGTAGAGTATATTAGTACATAATTATTGTATCATAAAAAATTATCAATAGTACTGAGCAAAGTTTTCCCCTGAAGAAAAGCTTGTTAGTCTACCCCTGAGAGTTTCTTCTGATGCTATGGCAGTAATCATGTCTTTACGTAAGCTGAATGACAAACTTGTAGAAAAACTGGTTTTATGGTTTTATTGGTGTTGTTATTTCAAGTCACAACAAGCTGCTGATCTAGTTGACTGATAAAAGTGAGGAATTTTTATATGGTGTTTTTACTTGGCCATAGAATCACAATTTTTCAATTGTGTAAGAATAAAATATCTAGCTTTGTTTGAGAAGAGACTTGACAGTTGTGTTGACTAAGTGTTGAATTAGGTAAAGTGTTGCTCATTCATTCCTTTGGTTAACCCTTTACCTGTCAAAGCCGAGAATTCTCGGCGCGCAAAGTACCCGCGCTAAAAAATATTTTAAAAGACTAACGGCGTGAAGTTACGTTAGAGTATACGTATAAAAACACGCGTCTTGAGTTGCTCTACGACGTCAAATTGTTTATAAATAGCATAAAAGGATGTTACTAAGGCCTAGGTTAAAATTAAACCAGACCGTTCATTATAAAAATAACAAAATGGCCGAACGGTTTACCGCGGTGGAATTGTTGGATATGTTGGAGAGGCTCCATCACTGAGGCTGTCCAATGAGTCATCCAGCATTGCTACATCATCAACTTCATCAGAAGTTGAGCTGCTAGTGCTTCCTTCGTAGTCAGAGGGGGCCACTACTGTCTCAGACAGAGTACCAAGGTAAGAAAACATTCTGTCATCCTCAAATCACTTTCATCGCTGCCTGAGATGTCGCAACTGTCTAAGTTGCACCACCAGTAAGTATGCTTTGTTGCTACTAACATGATTATTGTTGTTTTTTGGGCATAAGACTAGTTATGAACCAATTGTTTAGCTACACTTTGACTAAACCACTAACTAAGTGGTTGTGGTAATTCAAATTTCGAATGCAGTTTATACTAGGCTAATTATAAGGTAAAATTATGTCATGATTTGTTGGCACTAACTTTGTTTGATTTTGACATGAGACTACTTGTGAACTAATTGTTTGGCTACATTATTGCAAAAGCACTAGCTGGGAATTCAAATTTTTAAATTTAGCTATTTATAAAGTCAAAATATGTAATAAAATTTAGATGCTGGTGTCAATGATGGTGGTGAGTCAAGTGATGGTGCTCAGTCAAGTGATGGTGCTGAATCACATGGGGAAAGAGAGCGATCCCCATTGGAGAGCAATAATATTATTATGAATCTCTTAGAACATATAATCATTTTGTATTTTTTTTCTCCACGTTCTTTATGGTTATGTTTTTATGAAATCAGGTTTTCACTTATTGTTCTGCTTTGATACACATTCAGTTTAATTATATAACAATTTTTCATATTTCTATAATTGATTTAGCAAGAAAATACAAAAAAATAAAATAAATTGGTTAATTAATTTTTGTGGTTTTGTTGCTTGGCAACCTAATTAATGAGGTCAAGTGTAAAATTAACTGATTATTACAAAAATGTATGGTTGCTAGGGACTTTGACCAATATTTATTTTTTTATGAATTTTTAAATGCATTCACTGGAATCATTGGAAAAAAAATTGACAGGGAAAGGGTTAATGTTAATCACTTTCCCATTATTCCTATCTGTAAGCTTATAAGTTCTTCAGACTTGTGATTGAGATATACAATTTAGTCACAATAGAGTATATGTTTGTGTTCATTAAACTGGCAGGTTTATTACAAGGTGTTCAAAAGATTTAGCTGATTCATCAGTTTTTAAAAAAATGTAGCTTTGAAATTTGTTTAACTTCTGTCACAAGCTATCTAGTGGATGTTTTTTTTTTGTTATTCCAATGGTTAGTATAGTTGTTGTTGTTGTTTTTTTATTACTTTAGTTGAGGTATGGTTATACCCACACCACATATGTTTGGTCATAACTTAACCCTTTCGTTTGGCTTCTCCGAATTTTAAAAAATAGTTACTTTATAGCTAGAACCTTCAGATTGCATACACAGGTGCCCAATGCACTGGATAAGCATCTAAAATAGCTTTCAGCCAGGACTGCTTCGACAGTACCTCACAGCAGTTGCGTTTATTTCTTCCTCGGCAAAAAACAACAACATCGGTTCTCCGTCGAATTTTTTTTAAAGTTACCTTCTTCACAGCAGCTTCATTTATGGATCCAGTCATCTCCAGAGCTTTGTAGAAGCAGCGAAAAATTGCTTGAGCTCAGTAGCCTTCCATAGCACATTGAAACAACCGCTTCTTTGCCGACCAAGACTTTGCAGTGGTTTGACTTACTGTCTTCTCCATTTTTTATAAAATCGCCAGTTCAACTGGGGGCCTCCCTATTACGTACAGTCTTAGGTAATGTTTATTACATCATAGGAAATAAGTGAGTGTGTCGTGTGACCCTGGTAACTATGCAAAAAAAAAATTTTTCGAAGTCATTTTTGGAAGATGGCGTCTACAAGTTACAATGCGGTGCAAGTCTTAGACTTGCTTGATGCTGACTCTAACGACTCAGGATCAAGCGGAGAGAAGGGAGACGACATCTAGGGCTATAGGAGGCCCTGTATCAGGTTTGGTGGACCAGACCCCGTCAACTCTGATACTGAAAATGGGAATCAAGAAGATGATCGAGGTAAGCTTGTCTTTCTCTTGTCTTTCTCTTGAAAAATAGCAAGCTTCTGTTGTGGAAAGGACTTATTTATAGCTATATTGAGATAGAGTAAGCTGTTTAGCTATAATATATATATATTTCATTGAGTTTTGAGATTTGAAAGTGGCTTGTGGTTTTTTGAACAATTTCAAATTTTCAAAAAAATTAAACTACTAGGACCAGATGTGAATGCAGTCACCGACCCCGATTACGCAGATGAGGCGACAGGAGCAGATTCTTCCAGTCATGAAAGAGAGGATACCGGACCTGAGTCTTCCAATGATGAAACACTAATATGCAGCAGGTTCCAGTGATGAAGAAGAGGAAGTGGCTCCTCCTGCTTCGAGTTCTGGACGTCCTCGCGGTCGGAGAAGGCGGGAACCGAAGAAGAAGAGTCAGGTGGATGAGGTAGGGGGAGAGTGGAAGAAAGAGGACAACACACCCATTGATATTCCATAATCTTTTGTGTGAAGGACCACAGACTTTGATATTTGTGGCTGCTCCCCCCCCCCCCTGAACATCCCAAAAGTTGTAATATGTATTGTTATTGTCGTTGTCGTTGTCTGTGTTTTTGTGGTGTTGTAGTGGAGCTTCACACTCGATGTATATGTGTGTGCGTGGAGTTGAAATGTTATTCTGGTGCTTCCGGGAGGGAACGAACTCGGGGGGGGGGAGGGGGGTCTTTTCCAATCGGGGCTACTATGCCCATGTAAGTTGAATTTCATGTATGTGTGTGTGTGTACACCAGTCAATTTATATTATTGAGCGAAGCGAGCGGAGCTGACTCTCTAATGAGTTCGCGATATATATATATATTTAGGTCTAGAAATTGTTTTTGTTCTTGCGTGGGCGTACATGTGTACCCTTTCTCCTACGCGCTTGCGCGGGCCGGGTAACCTTCTTAGCAACATTTTGTTTTGTTTACCCGCCGTACGAAGTAGCGATGCCCAGTAGACAAAACGTTAGAAACGCTCGGTCAAGAGCTTTGAGGGCGTTAGGAACTCCATAAGAAAAAATAGTAAGGAGAGAGATAAGAAATGAAAAGGACAGGGCAAGGAGGAGGAGAGCTAAAACGAAACAGAAACAGGTAGCAAAGTAAAGAATCTTTCTTTTTGAAAAGCCATTAAATGTTCCTAATTTATTTATTAGACTATTCCTGAGGATTACTGTACCAATCAACTTTATACAGCTGTAGACTCAACTACTCTTGAAGACACTGAAGTGCAGCCACACCATCTGAACAAGAAGCCAATATCCCCACTACTTTTTGTACTGCAAGAGGAAAAGGCATCTATCAGAGGACATTCATTCTCATATACACCCAAAGCAGCAAAAAAAGTTGCAGAAAATATAACTCAAACAATTTCGATACCGCAAAGCCTTTCAGCTTATCAGCAACGAATGCAAGAGGTAAATATAAAATAAAATATATACTTCAATAAGTTAATACGAGACATATTTTCGTTTAGGAAACCATTATGCATAGAGAGCAACGTCTACAACTAATGTCACAAAAACAGCAAGTCACACATTTGTTTGAAAGTGATAGTGAAAGAGATCACATGCTCCACTGTTTGTCCACTAACCAACTGTTGAGAACAGCAAATGAATCTTCATTACAAAATTCCTCTAGGTTAGAGCAGTTGTCAACTAACCAACAGCAGAGATTGGCTGATGAAACACCACTTCAACGGGAGACTAGATTCTCTCAAGTTAGGGGGAACAGGTCAAGACAACATCCCCAGGTTCCATTGCACCATATTATTCCAGCATTTGATGATCCTCAAGTTCACACAGCAATGCGTAATTTTCATGCTAAAATCTCATGGATTACTATCCCAGTCTGCATAACGTGTATGGAGAAGTTTCCAGGCACCAAAATGAAATTTAAGTCATTGGAATGTTGTCGATGTAGCCGGGATAAACATATCCCTAAGCTCTATTCAGCTCAAAATAACATGCATCCTGGAAACATTCCTCCACTTGCAGGTTAAATTTAATGTAAAACTATAAAAATTAACCTAACTCTATTAATCAAACTATGTAGTCTAAGATCTACATTCATTTAACATACTCTGCTCTCCCTCTGAATATGTTATAGTACCCAAACAAACTCTTTTATTTTTTTATTTTATTAAACCACAAAGTTTACATCAGCTATAACTGTAAGATGTATGACATTTTTAATTAAATAGCGGTATATTCTGTCTAAAACACCAGCCAATAACTTTGATGGTAAAATAATTCATTATTCTTATATTATCACAAATAATATAACATTTAAACTTTATTATATAAAGCAATACTATGTAGCTGATTACGAATTACATTAATAAAATAAATAATAAAATAATTCATTACTCTTGTTTTACCACAAAAAGTATAACATTTAAACTTTATTATACATAGCCTAAATTTTATAGCCTTCATCATACAGTGGTATAGAATAGAAGCACCAATGAATCTATATGAAACAACAGACAGACATAACATTAACAACATCAAAATAAATAACTGTATCAATAGCTGCAATTACAGGGAACATGCATCGCTCGCTTCGCTATTTTGCGCTATTCGAGCGCACCACTAGTACATTTATTTTTATGATCTGTATTCACCTGTATCTTCTTTTTTCTAGTGTGTGTGTGTGTGTATGTGTGTGCGTGCATTTGTGGAATGAGAGAGAGCAACCGTGGACAAACAGTATATGGCGCTTCCGTATACAACCTGGGAGGGAACTCTGGATCTTTTTGGATCATGACTACTATGCCCATGTAAGTTGAATTTCATGTGTGTGTGTGTGTGTACACCAGTCAATTTGTGTATAATAAATTATACATTTATTTTTATGATCTGTATTCACCTGTAGCTTCTTTTTTCTTGTGTGTGTGTGTGTGTGTGTGTATGTGTGTGCGTGCATTTGTGGAAAGAGAGAGAGAGCAACCATGAACAAACAGTATGTGGCGTTTCCGGATCCAACCTGAGAGAGAACAAACTCGGTGGTCTTTTTCGGTCTGTGACATCATCCATGCCTGGTAAGTTGAATTTCATTTTTTCAACTTACTGATATTTTGGTGTCCAGCTAGGGCTGGGGGGGGGTTATGGTACAAGAATGTCAGTGAAAAGTAATGACGGGGGAGGGGGGGGGCAATTCAGCGAGGCCAGCTGTTATGTTACAAATATCATTGTTGTCTGTGTTTTTTTGGTATTGTATGGAGGTTCCGGATCCTAACCTGGGAGGGATCGTTCAGTCTGTGACACCATCCATGCCGAGTTGAATTCCACGTGTGTGCTTGTACTGCTTTTCATTTTCAAATTACACTTTCTCAATACAACGATTGTTTCTCTCATGGACAGTGTGGAGTATACATACCAGGGGTTCATACAGTGGGAGGCTAGCCCTGGGTTCCCCCCTAGAATTTTGGGAGTTGAATAGAAATGAACATTTTGGAAGCATTTATTTTTAGTCTGATATTGTATCCCATTATGTTCCTATCATAACTGAGCCATTTAGTGCATAGGACCAAACACTGATCATCAGTGTGAAGTATAGACTCTTATGCAAAGATGTGCATCAAAGTAGTGTAGGTTCCAAAAAATGGGTGTGGCAAAGTACACTCGGAGCCCAACCCCCCCCACCCCCCCCCCAAACAAAAATCCTGTATGAAACCGCATACAATACATCATAAAGTTGCAATTATATAGGAGCATGAATAATTTGTTGTTTGTATTACAAATATTTTTGTTGTCTATGTTTTTGTGTATATGAAATTGTTTTGTAGTGGAGCTCGACGTACGATGGCATACGTTCCTTGTGGACACTCATAGATGTCTCCTACATGATCACAATCAGCACCACACACAACAAACAACATATTTTATTGTTGAACTAATATAATATTGGTATAAAATGCATCAAACAATATTATTTCTATTTTATTTTATTTTTTTATTGATGGGAAAAGTGGAATTTTTTGGGGAAAAAAAATTTTTTTTGAAGTATTAGTAGATGGCCTAAATATTATTCAATTTTCTCAATCAAAAAATGAGGGGAATCCCAAACTCTTGGTCTATTTAGTGATATATGGTTGCTATGGGGTTTTCCCAGCCAGCATTGAGTTAAAAAAATAAAACGGTAATACTCTATTCCGCGGTCGACGATTAGATTTTTCCTCGCGCATCCAAACAATTCAGGAACGAGAGGGTTAAGCTCATGAATTATTCATATAATGAAGGAAGAATTGTGCGTGCTAGAATGATGGTGAAATGATAACTAGTGGAATGTTCAGCTTTGGCTTTGATCTTCAACATAACACAATATATTTACAGAGAGCATTGGCTATGCTGTCGCTATTGAAACAATACAAATTTGAGGTGTGTATGGAAAGCTTCACACACAGACTCACACGTATGCACACCGCAAGGTGGTGTTTCAATAAGCAGCTGCCAGGACTAAGCTGTTCATATTATTATTATTACTAGTGGTGTGTTTCAACACAAATAGTAAGTGAGATAACTCAGTTATATTTTAGGATTTAGTAATATTATTACATTCTCAAAAATTTAATTTTTGTCCATAGATCAATAGGCTAAATAGCATAATTATTTGTTCCTAACCTTTAGATTCTTGAGCTCAAGTGTAGTGTTTCACACTCACGCTGAAGTTGAAATTTAGCAGCACTCTGAGGTCAAAGTGCACTTGTCAAGTAGTATTTTATCAGGAGCTCTTACGATCTGCTACACTTTGTTAAGTGGTAGAAGTTATAGTGATCTAGCTACTTTTTGTGTATAGTGATATGGTAGTGCAGTCTTACAATAAGTCTTCTAGTCAACTATGTGTTGTTGATCGACAAAGTAAACTATGTAAATTTCAAGTCCTCACGTCTACCCCAAGGATAGCCAGCTTTTATAGGCCCAAACTTTAATTCATTAGGATTCTTAAGACGCTCGCACAAGAATTACAGGCAGCTGAACTCACTGGCTTCACTTGCTTACCAATTATTATTGTTATTATTATTGTATCCTACGCGGTAGGCACCCACTGTCACGACAGCGCCCACTCTGTCCATTTCTCTGATAAATATTAACACCCAGGTCTTAAATTACATACACGAACAAGTATTCCTTGTCAATTATGTGGCCAGCAATAGAAGTCGTTCCTCTGCTGTGCCATTTCAAGCAAATTGACGGCAGTGAAGGCAGACTTTTCTGACTAGAATATCAATGGTGAATGTCCAGAAAGCCTTAAAGAACTATTGAATCTGATGTCTTATGTTAGTTTTATTGAAGTCGAGTAAGTAGTGCAACCAGTGCAGGTTTTCAATAATGCTGTGTATGTAAATTTTGTGTATGTGCAAATTCTCGCATGTACAAAAAATGGGTGAGCGCCCACTCGCCCATTTTTATAAGTGTATGGTTAAGCACTTACCGCATGGTAGACTATGGTATTATTATTATTGTTATTATCATCATCATTATCTATATAATAATATGCTTGACAATGACTAGTGTGTGTATTCATGAAATAATTCACTAGCTGGGCCAGGATGGTAAAATGGTGCCACTAATTGAATGGCTAACGTATCATTCAGTAGAGGCAAGTAAGGAAACAACATGTGTACCTAAGAGAAAGTGAGGATTGAACAGGGAAGGCAAAGTCTACAATCATGGATTGAAGTACAGAGACACTGAGAACTAGGAAGAGGTACAGATAAAGGAACAGGTATACGTGATATTAGGGATTAATGGCACGAGTATATTATGCCATATTATTAACCGAAGTCCTCTTCAGGGGTCAACTGAGGTCGAACTCTCCGCGGTGATATAATAACACAAAATAAACAGCAAGATTTCTGGAGGGCACACTTGCTTAAGTTATAATTAAAATATTGGCTGTTAACCCTTTCGTTCCCAATCCCGCTTAAAAGCGGGTGAAGACCGGTTGGCTTCTCCGAATTTTTAAAAATAGTTACTTTATAGCTAGAACCTTCAGATTGCATACACAGGTGCCCAATGCGTTGGAGGAGCATCTAAAATAGCTTTCAGCCAGGGCTGCTTCGACAGTACCTCACAGCAGTTGCGTTTATTTCTTCCTCGGCAAAAAAAAAAAACATCGGTTCTCCGTCGAATTTTAAAAAAAGTTACCTTCTTCACAGCAGCTTCATTTATGGATCCAGTCATCTCCAGAGCTTTGTAGAAGCAGCGAAAAATTGCTTGAGCCCAGTAGCCTTCCATAACACATTGAAACAACCGCTTCTTTGCCGACAAAGACTTTGCGGTTTGACTTACTGTCTTCTTTTTTTTTTTATAAAATCGCCAGTTCAACTGGGGGCCTCCCCATTACGTACAGGCTTAGGTAATGCTTATTACATCACAGGAAAAAAGTGAGCGTGTCGTGTGATCCAGGTAACTATGCAAAAAAAAATTTTTTTTTGAAGTCAATTTGGAAAGATGGCGTCTACCAGTTACAGTGCTGTGGAAGTTTTATACTTGCTTGATACTGACTCTAGCGACTCAGGATCAAGCGGAGAAGAGGGAGACGACATCTAGGGCTATAGGAGGCCCTGTATCAGGGTTGGAGACCAGACCCCGTCAACTCTGACACTGACAATGGAAGTCAAGAAGATGATCGATGTAAGCTTGTCTTTCTCTTGTCTTTCTCTTGAAAACTAGCAAGCTTCTGTTGTGGAAAGGACTTATTTATAGCTATATTGAGATGGAGAAAGCTGTTTAGCTATAATATATATATATTTCATTGAGTTTTGAGATTTGAAAGTGGGTTGTGGTTTGTTGAACAATTTCAAATTTTCAAAAAAATTTAATTTTTTTACCAGAATGTACTACTAGGACCAGATGTGTATGCAGTCACCGACCCGATTGTGAAGAGGGATTGTGAAGAGGACGCAGATAAGGCAACAGGAGCAGAGTCTTCCATTGACGAAGGAGAAGATGCTGGACCTGGCGAAGTACACTCGGAGCCCCACCCCCCCTCCCTCCCAAACAAAAATCCTGTATGAAACCGCATACAATAAATACATCATAAAGTTGCAATTATATAGGATCATGAATAATTTGTTGTTTGTATTACAAATATCTTTGTTGTTGGTGTTTTTGTGTATATGAAATTGTTTTGTAGTGGAGCTCGACGTCCAATGGCGTATGTTCCTTGTGGACACTCATAGATGTCCCCTACATGATCACAATCAGCACCACACACAACAAACAACATATTTTATTGTTGAACTAATATAATATTGGTATAAAGTACATCAAACAATATTATTTCTATTTTTTTATTATTATTATTGATGGGAAAAGTGGAATTTTTTGGGAAAAAATTTATTTTTTTTTAAAGTAATAGTAGAGGGCCTAAATATTATTCAATTTTCTCAATCAAAAAATGAGGGGAATCCCAAACTCTTGGTCTATTTAGTGATATATGGTTGCTATGGGGTTTTCCCAGCCAGCATCGAGTTAAAAAAATAAAACGGTAATGCACTATTCCGCGGTAGGAGATTAGATTTTTCCCCGCGCGTCCAAACAATTCGGGAACGAGAGGGTTAAAAAGAGAAAATTTCCTATTATTGTAGGGAACCTGGTATTAGATTCTTATTAACTGGTTTTGATATGCTGCTCTCATCTCCTTCACCACACTCACTATTAAAGTACTGGCCAGGGAGAGGCGAGTGGTATGTGGCAGAGTTCAGTCAAATACATTGCAATTATATTTAATTGCAATTAAATACATTTTTTTCAGTAATTTCAATTGTAATTGTATTTGAGTGAATCCGAGTTTTATGTATTTGCAATGTATTGAAATACTACAACATTTAGAATTGAAAAGTTTGAAATACGTGCATTGCTAATATAAAACAGAACATAACACTCGTATTTTCAAAGTGTTTGCAATGTTAATTAAATACAATTCTAAAATAAAATATATGCATTCACAATTAAATGCTTTGGAGTATTTGACCCCAACTCTGGTGTGTTGTTGAAAGTGTAAATTCTAATAGGACAGCAAATAAGGTCAGGCCAGTGAAAATTTTGAAGCAACTTTTGTTATATGTAAATGTGGCACACACTCTCCACCCACACTCCCCCTCCCTCCTTAATATAGTTCCCAACTTTCCAATGACAGACCACACCCACTAACATGCCTACGAATGAAAACTGAAAGAATTCTATAAGCCAAGATGGATCCAGGAATTGCCCTGTTTGTTTCTTTTGTGTGTGTGTGTGTGTGTGTGTGTTGGGGGGGGTTGTATTTAGGGTTCCATATTTGTTGTTAACCCTTTTACCGCCGAGTTTATGATGACCATTTTGGTAACATGAAAATGTAATAATGTTTTTATTTTTTTATTATTTTTTATTATTTTGCTATACAGACATTCAGCAAGAGATATATTTTAAAAGCAAGTTCAGACTAAACGGTTTACTATGATGAAAAAAAAGTCTATTAGTCCGCACAAAAAATAGCTAAAACTTCAGACTTACCGTTACCAACGGTACTAACTGAAACTCAATTTATGATGACCTCAGAGCTGCTATGGAGTTCAGACAGAGTACACAGCTTATATGTCTTCTATTTGATGGATTCTGAGATTCTCAACCTTGTACTATAAAATATTTTGGGCGGACAGACAACTCTTATTTTTTAAATGTTAAAAAACGAAACACCTGTACTATCATTTCGATTTTTTTAATTACAGGAAGTACTACGCCAGAGCAACGTAATAACATAACATGGTAATGTTTGTTGCATAATCAATTTTTTAAAATACGGAGAACCGCTGACCAAATTCAGAACGCCATATGGCATCTATGGCAGTGAAAGGATTAGCTAATGTTTTTTTATTATTGTTTTTTTTTTTTGTTTTTTGTTTTTTTGTTGTAGTTGAGTTTACAAATGGTTGCATTGTTTTACATTATTGAGCTAGCAAATGATTTTTATTTTTTTATTTTTTTATTTTTTTTATAGAAAAGAACACCATCAGTTGAGGCTGTCTAAAGATTGATAGGTCTCACCAGGACAGTGGCAGCATCTGGGATCACGACATTGGTATCATCTGGGATCACTCTAGGACAGCGGCAACCAGTTACGTGTGTGCTGATGAGTGGAAATTCTGAATATCTGATTTGGGGTTCTTCATGTAGCACTAATACCAACATATTTTGTAAACAAACAATGGCCATGTTGTAAATGTAAAATAAGTATTGTCATCTATATTTGGTTCATTGAATGATGTTGTAGAAATGACACAAACATTGTATCCATCAAGGCCAATAATTAGGGGGGGGGGGGCAAGGATCTGTGATGCATGGTCTCAGCATGGCACAGTTTACGAGTATTGTAGGAGGTGATTGCCCAACTGAACTAAACAGCTAAACAGAAGTAATTTACTTTAGAGTGTTCACTATCAGAGGTTTCACATGCTCACTTGGTGCTGCTAACTGCTGCATGGTAGTCCTCAAATGGTGTATGGGACGATTGCTCGTACATAGTTCACCAGTTGTTACAAATACTGTTTTTATACAAACTAATGTATATTGTTGTAACTGTACCGGGTTAACTATACCATGTATATTATTACACACCAAAATATTCCATTTATGCATTTACAGTGGAACATTTCAACAGTGAACTTTGTATAATGAGCAACACCATGCAATGGATACAATACTCCAGTGTATATAAAAGTCATGCACTTTTGTTATGGTAAAAAAAATTGGCCGTAAACAATACCCATTAAAAGAGAAACGAACTGGTAAACAATAACACATTTAAAATTAAAAATGTTTTTCTGTGTAAATTGCACTTGCATGAAGTACATTTGGCAAATACCATGAAATAACAAAAAGTGCCAATCTACGAACAAAGAAACTCAACTACTATCACAATCATTTTGCCACACACAACTTCAATTCTGACAAATCATACGGGTCTAATCACCACGAGATAAGGAAAAGATGAGAGCACCAAAATTTGCAAAAACAATAGGAGAATTAATTAAATTAAATTAAATACTACTAAATGTCATTTGATGCAATACTTCAAAAAACAAAGAGAAAAAAAAAAAAAAAAAAGAACATGAACAAAAAAGCAAAGAAACAAACAATTTATTAATCAGAAGTAAGCTCAACTTTTGTCAAAGTGAAATTATGATGAGTGTGTGTGTGTTGTGTGTGTATGTGTGTAGTTCTGGTCAATAATTGGCGGTCTATACGATAATGCAGTAAATACGACAGTATTGACCACTACGAAGTTTATAGTACTGATTCAGAACTACTTTGTGAAGTGTGGCCAATGATCTTAAGCTGTACTATAAGATGTGCAAGCATTTGACAGTTTTCAAAATAACTGGAAAGGAGGCTGGAAAAGTACATAGCTAGAGTATACTCTTTACCATAAGACTCTAGCAAACGACATTCACATAAACAATCATTACCGGTCTGCCCCGTTTTGCGTCTTGTGGGGCGTTTACGGGTGTGACCTTTTCGTATCCTAAACTCCACGCCCCTTCCCACCGCAAATTTGTGTTTTAAATGGCAGCAAGTTCAGCCGCCGGCAAAGTGCTTTCTTCTGTCAATATGGAGAAATCGTGGAGTCCTGCATGTAAGTTGCTAGGCACTAACTATCTTAATGATTTGTTAGTAGAGTAACATTTTTTTTTTTTACAAAAAACAAAAAATAAACTTGTCCATGCTAGCTCAGACTTTCCAACTTTCACAATCCCATAGAGGGTCACTCTTGAATTGTTTCAAATAGATTATAACCACACCCATATGCCACACCCAAATATGGCCACACCTCAAACTACACCTGCTTATGGGTAATATACAATTATTGTTATATTATTATTGACCCAAGTTGTTTTTTACACATTGCTCTTTACCCAAACATACATAATTAATATAGACATGAAAAAATCAAGTATTTAAGGTCCAAATTATATGTCTGGATAAGCAAGCCCAAAATGTAGCAAAGGATTAGACAAGGTTTGCTTACAGTATGCACAATATAACCACGCCTACTTCATAATTTGATTGTGAAAAAATAAATTAATATTATATAATAGTTGCACATCTCTTTAATTGGGGAGCAGGTGAAGTCACCTCACTGAGTATGTCACCTGCTAAATGCAGGTACTGCTGCCCCACCAGTAACATTTTTGTCTTTTTTTTTCCCCCAGCATGCATTGAAAGGTTGGATACTGCTGATGAAGACCGTATAGATCCAGTAGATACGGATGAATATATGTGGATAGCTATAAAAAATCCTGCTGCTGAAAGAGCTCTTACTGACGGGAAATGGTTAGTTTTTAGAGATTTTGATGAAATCAATGAACCCTGGCTCAATGTCATTCACGCATTGAAGCGAGGAGAGCTGCAGGGATGCCTACATGCAAAGTGTTCCACAAAGATGTATCGTCCAACTAAGAGTGGACCCGGGCCTTGTACAACAGCAGTAATATACATTTACACAAGTCAAGAAGACTACATAAAAGTAGGTTTGGAGTTGTGCACAATTGTGAAACAGGATGTGCATTATAAGACTGAGGCAGCCACAGAAGCAGGTAAATACGATTTTAAGGGAAATTTAAAAACCACTGATATCAAAACGATTTATTACAATAATGGAGAACCAAAAATTGATTCAAATGTACCTTGCCCTGGTCAGTGTTATAACAGAGAAGATGAGTGGCATCTTAACATTGTCGAACATCCTGAATACGCTAAATTAAAGCACACCAGATTTCATGGGAAATGGGAAGTCCCCTTTAAAATTGAAGATCTTGATATGGAGTGGCATTCCATGAAAGAAAAGATAGGTAAGAGAGAGATAAATGTTTTGAAAATGGTCTGTCCTGCAAACCGTCTCAAGAAGGATATTCCAATTTTCCATTTTTATACAAGTAAAGAAAATTGGAGAGGTGTCGGAGACTACTTGATAGACAAATATAAAAGAGATATCAAATACATACCGGAAGTTATTTTTAGTTGGAATGAAGGAAAGCCTAGTCTTGATTTTGATTTATAGCTAAGCTCTACAAAATTTACAGTTAATCTCCAATATATAACATTAGCCAGTTAGATTACAAGTAGCTACTTTGTGTTCTTCACCTTCCATCCTTCTCCCCTTTTCTATTTGTTTTTTGTTTATTTTTTACTCAGTTATGTTTACAAATGATATATACAAATTTAATTTCAATCACTTGAATTAACTCTTTGTTCATATTTTTTCACTCGCGTTATTGGCCAAAAATTATATCATAAGGCTAAATAAAAACTATTTTGGATATTGTGAAAGGAAATAGTAAGATGGCATTATAGTGCTGAATTTGAGATCTGGTTGTAGTGAACTTGTGGTTGGACCTTGAATGAAGGAAATATTGTTGAAGTAGCTATCACTTTGTAGGTCTTGAAATTTCCTACATCATGAACTTCACTAGAACCCAGAAAAGCTCAAGTAGAACAATCTTAGTTAGATAGAAAAATTCGGGTGCAGTCCTGTTCCTCTTACAGTAACTTAGCACAAAACAACAACAACTGGGAAACAAGATCACACAAGTAAGAAATAAACTGTCAGTGTACTGCTAGATACTATCTTGAAAGGGTCATCTTAAATCAACCTAATAGCTACCTTGGCACACACACATGACAGCAGTGATAGAAGCTATACTTGGTTATTCTACATATCACTCGCAGCAGTGATTATATACAGCTGTAGGGGGACTCGTTTTAAACATGGTGTAAATTGAAAGAATGAGCTGTTCTCGAGGGTTTTCTTTGCTCAGTTACTTGAATTTGAACAGAAGGACCAGTATAGAGGTCAAAGGGCATGCCGGGATTTTCATTTTTATATTATGACATCAATGAAGAGTTCAGAATGTAGTAAACATGGCATAAATTTTTGCGGACAGAGAATAGCATAGCATTCATGACCTTATATGATTAAGTAATCTCGTTCACCTGAGAACTTGCCAGGAATACAATAGACAGCAAACCTGGACAGCTAGCTGTGAGTTTTTTGTTTATGTTTTTAGGTGAACCCAAATTATAATTTTGTTGTTGTTGCTGTTGTTGTTAGCTAACTCTTTTCAATGTTTTACTGTCACCATTATATGACTCACATTGCTTAAAATTACTGTTTTATATGATTGGGGTTTCAAACTTACCTGAATCTCACTAGAGTAAGACATTTCAGGTGACATAATTTTACCTAAATGGTATCAATTACTTTTGTTAATTATTTATGATTCACTTTTCTCTTACAAAGTTCATGTAACACAACAAAAGATTAAAGTTGGTAAAGGAATAATACAAAACTAAAGATTGGGTAAGGTATGTGAATAAATCAAAGTTATTACTATATTATATTACTACACTCCCACTTAATATAGTGATTAACAAAAGTTCAAGCTCCATGCCAAGAGACTGGTGCAACCTTTCAAAGAGAGTTTTAGGAAGCGGCTTGGTCAAGAAAGTTTGCCAGCATCTCTTCCGTTGGACAATATTTAAGCTGAATCAATCCATTTTCCTGTGCCTCATGTAATATGTTTAGTCCTTGAATGGCCAACTGGGTTCTTGATGAGTGATATGCCCCCTTGGTTATCTTCCATCATGATGAGGGGCTGAGAAGGGAGCTGAAGTCGAATAACAATTTATTGATTCATGCTACTTCTTGGGCTGCAGCACTATGTGCAATATATTCTACCAACAGCTTGCTTCTTGCTAGACCAAGTAATTATTCCACCACAGTAAATAAACAAGTTACCAGAGGTGGAATGTCTGTCGTCACGTAGTGGAAGTTCATTTGTAGGTGACAAGACTGGTGATGAATCAGTTGGAGAACCAAGAAGTACTTTCTCTGGAGAGGTCATGTGTGGTGAAGTAGCTCTGACAATTCATTCTGCCTGAAGTGGTGAGGCTGTGGCCACAGGCTCCACCTGTGTTGATGGTGTAGATGCTGACATATCTCATCTGGTAGTGATCTTGCAACCAGTGGGAGGTCTGGCTCAGCAGTGGTGGATGATGACATTTCCCAGCTCAGTTCATTGGGAAGATTGGTGGTTTCTGATTGGAATTCCGATTCCACTAATGACCTTTCAGTTGTTGAAGACTTTGGAGAATCTAATACATGTCTTGGAAGTAGATGGTCGGCATGTCGACGCCAGACTACGTTTTCCTGAATCAGACTGACAGTATATATGTCATCCAAATAAATTGCAATATTAGGTATGCCCTGCAGTAGACTTTCCATAGCCCTCTGAAATATGCCAGGGGCAGATGACACACCAAATGGCAGTCAATTGTATCTGAATAATCCTCGATGAGTGTTAATTACCACATATTGCTTGGAATCTCTTCCAGAAGCAGTTGCTGGTGTGTTTGGCTTAAATCTAGCTGCGAAAATATTTTTTGCCACCATTCAATTTAGCAAATAGGTCCTCGATTTTGGGGATAGGATATCTGTCTAGTTTGGAAGCTTGATTGACTGTCAGCTTAAAGTCTCCACAAATTCTTACCGATTTCTTGTCTCACTTGAGGATAGGTACAATTGGTGCAGCCCAATCTGCATACTGCACTGGAGAAATGACTCCTTCTTCCGGCAATTTGTCCAGTTCTTCCTCCACCAATGCCCTCATAGCATAAGGGACTGAATGTGTGGTCTTAAAAAACGTGGTTGAACAGTTGAATCTACTACTATCTTGGCTTTATAGTCTTTCCAAGTTCCAATACCCACAGCAAATAACACCTGATAATTTTGGAGAACGTCCTGTAGAGAGCTGCTATATACTCGATGAATCTCTAGCCAATTTAGCTCGAGTTTATCCATCTAATCTCGACATAATTGATTAGGACCATCACCGTATAACGGTCAGCAAAAGCTCTGTATTCTGCGAATTGTGTCTTACTTTAACTTTCATTGCACCTTTCACTTGCAGCTCCTCTTCTGAGTAGGTCTTCAACTTAGCAGATGTAGGCAACAGCCGTTTGCTTGGTCTTCTTGAAATAATTGAGACAGAGAGGCACCTGTGTCTATTTCCATAGTGAATGGTCTACTTTCGACTTCCAGTGTTAATAAGTAAGGTTTAGATTTTCCAGTCGAAAGGGTATTGAACAACCCACATGCTTTTTCATTTTCCTCAGTCGAAGGAGTATTGAACAACCCCTATGCTTATTCATTTTCATTTTCCTCCTCATGGACATGTCTAAAGTTGCCAGCTCTTGCAACCCTCAAGCTGTTTCGACTTGTTCCTGCTGAAACAAGCAGGTCTAATGTGACCAAGGCGGCAGTGACTGATCCCGATTATCCGGCTTTTTCCTCGAACTATGAGAATTTACTTTTATCTTGTGCACCATTTCAGACTACGACGCCGCTCCGTTTGACTGGCTTTGTATAGCCATTGCGCTCTCGGATGCTCGTTCTAATGATTGCGCCAGCTCGAAAGCCTTCTCGAATGTCAGATCCTCCTTCTCAGCGAGTAACCGTCTCTGAACGTTTGGGTCCTGGACTCCTATGACGAGCCCATCTCTCAACATCTTGCTTAGCAACTTTCATAGTTACAAAATTCTGCCAGAGATCTCAATGCCGCTAGCTACGTACTCCGTGACACTTTCTCCAGGCTTTCGGCACCGATTTCTGTCTTTCCACAGTCTCCTAAGGTGTCGGGTTGTGGTGCATCTTCATAATTTGGACAAGCTCTTGTCTCTATGTTTCTGCGGGCTCACTAGGCTTCGCAACAATTTGTAGGCACTTGGTCCGATCAGTGAAGAAATGTTCCAATCTTTCGACTTGTTGTGTCCACTCCTCCTGTTTCTCATCGAAACTCGTCTTTTTTTCGATTTGTGCAGCCGTCCTCGTAGCCAATGTAATAACTTGTCAAATTAATTTATACAACAGAACTGACTATACAAAAACAACAAGTGACTTTTGTTAATGATACCAACAGGAAGTAGACACACACAAAACCACAATGGAAATTAAGTACTCAAAATGACCACAGTCTTGAGGTTATGACACAGCCCAATCAGCATACCAGCAGCCAGTTAGTGGTTGGATTCCATGGTCCTTTGATATCACAGTGCCAAATTCTTAAATTTCTCAGAACTTCACAGCAGTGAAGTACACCTCACTCAGTTGTGCACAGAACTTTGATACTGCTTCCACTGCTTGAGCAATATCAGGTCGAGTGGCAATAGCGGCATACAGTGCAAACTTCCACATAGATTGGTACAGTGCCTTGTCTGGCATTTCTTTACTAATGCCATCACACTTCACTAGCTTGACGTGGTGTTAGGATCTGCAGGATTCGATACTAGGTTTGCATCCACAAGGTCATACTTATGTAACAAGGACTTTATGTACTGTTTCTGGTGTAGCCATACACCATTAGCACTCTGAATAATGCTAACACACAGACAGTAAGTGTATTATAGGTCCCATGCCCTTTTCCATGAATCTCATTGACAGATTCTTCTTGAGTGTTGAGCTTTGTTTATATGTATTAGACATCACAATAGGTCATGGACGTATACTGCCACTATAGTCATGTACTCAGATTATTCACGGATGAAGGCACACGGATCAGCATGACTTTGCCTATGACCTAGGTCTAGCATTAAACCTTGGAAGGACTTGTTTCAGCACCTAGATGACTGCTTGAGTCATTATGAAGACTTTTTCAGCTTGCACACAAACTTATCTCTGCCAGGTACTTCCAGGAGGCTGCTGCATATAAATCTCTTCCAAAAAGTCTCTGTTCAGAAAAGCAATAATAATAAGCAATAACAATGTCCATTTGGTCCAACAATGTCCATGTTTTTATTCACTGCAACTGACAGCAATGCTCGAATAGATGAAAAACAAACTATGGGTGCAAAGGTTTCCTCAAAATTGATACTATACCTTTGAGAGTAGCCTTTGGCAACTAGACTGCACTTGAATTTCTCCACTACATCCTCGCTGTTGTGCTTGACCTTAAACACCCACTTGCATCCAATAGCCTCCTTTCCCTGGGAGCTTCCCGTAAATCCCAGGTATCGTTATCCATCAGGGACTGGTATTTCAAACGAGAAGCCTCCTTCCATTTTTCATCATACTGACCTGACAAAGCTTCATCTATTGTTTTTTCATTCACATGGTAAACAAAATGTTCACATGTGGCAGTGTAGCTAATATATTTGCCAAATATATCGGGAGGATTATATATGACTTTTTCACTTCTGCATTGTTCCTCTGGTAAATTGCTATCTGTACAATTTTTGAGTTAATTATCTGGGTCATTGGCATTATCTTGCATTACAGAATCCATACTTTCTTCTTCATCTCCAAAATCAGGGCATTTACTTGGAAACAATGCATCTAAAATTTTCAACACACTGGTTGGGTCCACTATTCATAGAGAATACGGTCTCATCAAAAATCGCATCCCGTCTGGTATGACTTGATGACCTCATCGTATAACTGATAACCTTTCGAATTCTTATCATGTCCACATGTCCAATGAATCGAAGCTTTTCTGCTTTCACATCTAATTAACTTCTTCATATTGCAATCAGGAATCGGTGCATACGCAACACACACTTAGTCACTTCTAGTTTTTAAAATGAAACAATTGTAGTTATAGTTAATTAATATGGCTGGACATTTTGATTTAGCTTTTTTTGACAAAAATAATATTTAATATAGTAGTTTTAATTTTTCACTTTTTGCTCATGAAAAACTAAAACTATAATTAATCTTGAAATATTTTTGTCAAAAAAAAAACAAAATAAAAAACAAACTATGACTAAAATGTAAATGTTCAACCAAAACAAAATTACTTTAGCTATTCCTGCTAAATTGGCTGGGAGTGTGGACACGACGCCATCTATGTACAGTCAACTTTTTAGGCACTTCCATTGATGCCAGTAAAGAATTGACCACACCCCTTGTCAATAAAACACTTGTCACACTCTCAGCTGATGACACTCACCACATTCTTAGCCATTGGAACACTGACTGCCAGTAGAATACACTCAGTTACTATACATCCAGTTAATGAAACACATGCGCAATCATAGCAATAGGCTTCTATTTGAGGAACTGGTTGCTTGTAGGGTAGCTATAGTTGTGTAACAGAAATCTTCAAGTTAAAGTTCAGAGTAGCTAATCAGCATGATAATGAGTAGGGGGACTTATGAGTAGGAAAATGGAGTGGATGCATACCCTCGTTTATAAGCCAAGAAAATCCAGTGTCCTAAGCCTACTGATGGCTAGCTATGTGCAAGATGCTACTGCAGATCTGGCCAGCCAGAACATGTTTGCTACTGGAAGGCAATTCAGAGGTGTATGAAGTTATATGTCAAACTAAATGGCATATAATAAGTCGTCTGTTTATACTAAATAATTTTCATTTCGCATTCTCTACTAGCTACATATAATGTTAGCTAAATTTTCTATATCACATAATTGAAACTGACTATACTTCTAGAACAGTACACTCACAAAAATAAACATTTGATGTAATTGTTGTGGTAGCATTAATCATAGTAATTATAGTGAGATAGTCAGAATTCATGTAACTTTTGTTGCATTCTCAGTGCTACAGTATCACAATCTCCAGAAATCAAAAGCACCGAGACAAAGTCTTTTAGGGCATGTGATGTCACTGATATGACAGAATTGATGTTTTTTAGAAGCTCTCTAGCCTTGTCTTTCTTTGTCCAATCCTGACGTTGGATTATATCATCATACATATCTAGCGATATGAGTTTACGGCCATAACAAACTTTGGCAATCGTTAATACACAAGGCTCTATTGAATTGATTACATCTGAATGCATACTTTGGAATAAGCTCAAGTAAATATCTAGAAACAAAAGATTAACAAATAAGGAAACTTAAAGTAGAGCTACCCTATATAACATTTAAAAACAATTACATATTTTATGTATTTATATTTTTTGGGATACAGTAATTCTGAGAGTTACTATGGTTTAATTATTATACAAGTTACCACTGTAAATATTTCGAATTATCATGGATAACTGTCCCAGTACACTAGCTCAACAGGGGGAAATATACAATGCCAGTGGGATTTTACCTGGGATTAACATTTTAAATCTATGGCTGTTACCGCAGCAACTATGATGTATGTATATATAATACTTATTACATGAGTCAGAGTGTGATATGGTGAAATATTTCACGAGCAGGCTAATTTATTTTCAAGAGCCAAAGGTGAGTGAAAATAAAGCCTGAGAGTGAAATATCACTCTGATGAGTGTAATAAGAGGTTCATTCCACACTAGATATCTTCATTGAAGTAGTTTTTTTGGTAACTCAAGGTGTAAAGTTAGAGACTCACTAGGGGCTCCACACAACCCCAGCTGATATTATAGCAGCTGCTCTAACCTGGCTAGGTAGGCTCCACTAGAGTAAAGATAGCTGTAAAAACCCAGAAAACTTGTACGCCAGGCCCAGTTGCTATAACTACTTTGGTAATGAGCTTGCTGCAGTACAGCCATGAAATAACAGCCATGAGATATCTCACGGTCACGTACCTTAAAATATCATTGTGAAGATATCTAGGGTGGAATAAAATTATATATATATATATATATATATATGTCAGTGGGTCTGGGAAAAGGGACCTTACTGCCGAAAAATTGAGATATAGACTCCAGAAGTAAGTCCTCGGAAATTTTTTTCTTTCTCCAATTATTGTTTTTAGAAGAATTAGTCTTAATGACCCTTACTCTACAACCACAATTAATCCACTGGTAGAACTACCAGAAGTGGTAAGAAATGAAAAGACAGGGCAAGGAGGACGAGAGCTAAAACGAAACAGGTAGCAAAGTAAAGAATCTTTTTTTTTGAAACGCCATTAAATGTTCCTAATTTATTTATTAGACTATTCCTGAGGATTACGGTACCAATCAACTAGATACAGCTGTAGACTCAACTACTCTTGAAGACACTGAAAATGCAGCCACACCATGTGAACAAGAAGCTAATATCCCCACTACTTTTTGTACTGCAAGAGTATTTTGTAGCCACACCAAGCATGCATGGAATAGCTGCAATTACAGGGAACATGCAATCACTCGATTCGCTATTTTGTGCTATTAGAGCGCATCACTAGTAATATAAAAGTGTACATAATAAAAGAGCACTAGCTATGAGTTAATAATATAAAAGTGTGCATAATAAAGAGCACTAGCTATGAGTTAATAATATAAAAGTGTGCATAATAAAGAGCACTAGCTATGAGTTAATAATATAAAAGTGTACATAATAAAAGAGCACTATGAGTTAATAATATAAAAGTGTACATAATAAAAGAGCACTAGCTATGAGTTAATAATATAAAAGTGTACATAATAAAAGAGCACTAGCTATGAGTTAATAATATAAAAGTGTGCATAATAAAGAGCACTAGCTATGAGTTAATAATATAAAAGTGTGCATAATAAAGAGCACTAGCTATGAGTTAATAATATAAAAGTGTACATAATAAAAGAGCACTATGAGTTAATAATATAAAAGTGTACATAATAAAAGAGCACTAGCTATGAGTTAATAATATAAAAGTGTACATAATAAAAGAGCACTAGCTATGAGTTAATAATATAAAAGTGTGCATAATAAAGAGCACTAGCTATGAGTTAATAATATAAAAGTGTGCATAATAAAGAGCACTAGCTATGAGTTAATAATATAAAAGTGTACATAATAAAAGAGCACTATGAGTTAATAATATAAAAGTGTACATAATAAAAGAGCACTAGCTATGAGTTAATAATATAAAAGTGTACATAATAAAAGAGCACTAGCTATGAGTTAATAATATAAAAGTGTGCATAATAAAGAGCACTAGCTATGAGTTAATAATATAAAAGAACTAAACAACAATCAGTTATTGTTTGACTGCTGCAATTAATGAGAATTATTTCTTCACACTAAGTTTTACAATATAATCTTGTGCATCCTTCCAATCTCCCTTCACCAAAATGGCCAGAATTTTATCATAGGTGGGTGATGGTTCTCTTTTTCTCCATTTTTCCAGAGCTGCTTGCCTACTCACACACAATCTCAATCTAGTTATTATTATTTTCTACACTAACATCCTAACCTTTGTTGAACAGGATTATCATAACGTCCAGTTATGTCATCCATCTCAGTCATGGAGTCCAATTTAAACAGGTAATACTTTGTTTTCCAGTCAGAAGAGATCTTTTCCGCAATCTTACAAAAATGTTCTCCAGATGGCAATTCTTCTTTTAAAATGCCAGGGTTAGAAGCCTTTATTTTCTTTGCAACAATTTTATATTTCTAAAAATGATCAGATAAATACTATCTATTAAATCATGTCTCCCCTTGATTACAGAGTAATTTAAAAACATGTTCGTATTTCTTGAAATGAAAACTGATGAACATTGCCAACATGTCATCAAGAGTAAACCATCGACTATATTATATCTGTACTTGATAAATTAAATGTTTTCTTGTCTTTGTTTGATATCAACCCACAAGTAGAAATGCAACACTAACTCTTTCACTGGTGTAACCTGCCATATGGCAGTTGAACTACTTGTCAGCAGTAAGCCAGATCTTATTGGTGTGGCCATTATAGTCACACCCACTAACCACACCCACTCGTTTATTCAAACGTATATAATAATATGTCTGGGTCTCACCCTGGATAAGCTATCACATCTTGGAATGTACAATTAGACTGAAACATTAATCCATTATCAGAAACATTATCACTAATATATGTTATATGTTCTCAATTAATCACTTAATCTAGCTCTCCTATATAACCCTCTCCTTTTCTTTCATTTTGGCTTCTCAAAATCTCTAAATATTCCTGTTCAGTCGAAGACTCTTCTGTTCAGCGAAAGTGAGGAATTTCGGTTTTCCTCGTCCGCCTCCGCCTGCTCCTTCATAAAACCTCGAACCATTTGCGTAGGAACGCTCTCTATACTAGAGAGCTGGGGGTGCAGAACGGTTGAATCAGCCACTCAGTGCTTGTGCATAGTGCTGAGCGTCCCCGTGTGTGAGTGCTTGGCCTGGCTGGGTTTTTACAGTCAGCTCACGTCAAGGCAACCCAAAGAGCCCCCACATACTTTATGGTCCTTCGAGCCGGATACCTATCCACACTGGGATATCTGCTCAGAACTTCAACCTCTACTCTCAAGACTCAGATCGACTCTTCAGACAAGTCGACTAGCTCTTCCTCTTTCTCTTCAAAGACTCAGCTCGACTCTACAGACAAGTCGACTAGCTCTTTCCCGCATTTTACTCTGCTATTCTGTTCTACACCATGCGTGCATCAATGGAAGAAGATCTACAACAGATAGCAGATATTCAGGATCTCAAATTAGCCAAGAATAAGCGCACCAGTCGCAAAGGAAAGCTGACCCTTTTGTTTGGCTACCTAAGATCAATAGACACTACTTCAGCAAACTTGCTCCGAACTTCAGAAATTCAGAGAAAGCTGGATGAAGCTTTACGGTCGTCCTCACTATTCGATGCCCTTCAAGATAGAGTTGAACAACTCTCCGCTTCTGTACCAAACTTTGACATGGAGGTGGAACAATCTCAAGCTGCTAGCCAACGAGACGAGAATGACATGCTCATTAAAAAGCTTGAAACAAAGCTTCATATAGCCACACTATTCTACAAGGGAGAAGCGCTCCTGGAAGATATGACAGACTATCACAAACGTAACAGTTACACAGGTTCATCAGCCATAAGAGCTTTGTCACAGTTAACTAAAGATCTTCGACAGTATCGAGAGGAGTCCGGGCCTTATCGAAGTATTGAGGAAATTGGAACTATGTGCAGGAATCTCGGAGACCTACTTAATGAGATCACTGAACGAGTTGACGAAGGAGACAAGTCCTACAGTGAAAAGTCTACCTCTGAGTCTGTCACACCTGCAAGAATACAACCCTATTCCAAGCTCCATCTTGACCCACCAACATTTTCTGGTAAGCCAGTTGATTGGGCTGATTTTATTCGTATGTTTTCTGCAGCCATGGACAAGAATGATGACTACCTGGTGGACGCCGAGAAGTCTTGTTTCCTGCTGAAAGCCATGACTACAGAAGAGTCAAGAGCCATTGTCAGACGTACGGCCAGAGGACCTGATAGTTACAATTCTGCACTCGAAGCTCTCAAGGATCAGTATGGACGTCCACGCATGGTCTACCCTCATCATGTTCGAGCACTGCTTAAACCTGACAACTACACTTACGACTTAGCTGGAATACGTCGAATGCTAGCTGTTTGGGGTGAACATATGTATGGTCTGGAACTCAATAAAGGAAACACACTAGACCAGTTTTTGGCTGTCATACTGTTGGATCGTCTTGATGAAGGCATGAAGTTTGATTGGAACAAACAGGCTCAAGATCTCAAGGATCCACCATCTGTACGAGAGATGCTGAAGTACTTTGAAAAGCGTCAGTTTGGGATGGAAGAAGTTAAAAGGCCATCGTCTAACTTTGTTCGACCACATCACTCCAAGAAACCCAAAGTTGCTTTAGTCGCCGAAGGACAGACACCTACCGTTCCTAAATGCTACATATGCAAAGAGAACTTCCACCCGACTTTCAGATGCTCCAAGTTCCTCAGTTGGGATACAGCCCGCAGGATAAAACACTCCAAAAGCAATGGACTCTGTCTGAACTGTTTGTCTAAGTCTCATGTTCTCAAGGACTGTCATTCTCAAAAATGCTGCAGACATTGCTACGGTCGCCACCACACTCTACTTCACCAGGATGCCACACCATCTGGAGAAGAAGCTACCAAGGAGGCAACCAGCAATGACGTTCGTTGCTTAAGAGTACAAACAGTTCAGAATGCCATACTCCTTACAGCAATTACCGAAGTGTCTGATGGACCTTGTCGCCAGCGAGTTCGAGCATTGCTGGATAGTGGAGCTGCCGTCTCCCTAGTGACTGAGAAACTGGCCAAAAGACTGAAGTCAAAGCGGCACAGTCACCCATTGGACATCACAGGGATTGCTGGTGGAATGCGAAGTAAGGGTTACGTTTGTCTTAACTTTGCCTCTGTTAATCGTTCGCAGGAAGACTTCATCACAGCCAAGTGCTACGTCGTGCCAAGCCTGCCGATAATCACTGCTCCAACCAACGTGGACCAACTACTGCAGTTACCAGTAATCAAGGGCAAGACACCGATTGCGGATCCAAACCTTGGAGGCCAGACTGATGTGCTTCTTGGAATGTCTGATTTCACTCGCACGATAAGGGGTTTTGATCGCTCTCAGGATGGTTCCATTCTAACATTCAAAACTATCTTCGGGTGGACCCTAGGAGGCACTGTGCGAGACAATGCTGCATCCACTCACGTGTTCAAGGTTGTTGGAGAAGAGAGTCGGGCGGATGAAATGTTACAGAAGCTCTGGCAACTCGAGCAATTCCCAGACAACAGCCCACTCACCGTAGATGAACAACTTGCAGTTACTCACTTCGCCGATAATCATGAAGTCCTCCCTTCTGGACGATTCTCTGTACGATTACCCAGGAAGTGCCCTGCTTCTGTCTTGGGGGAGTCTCGATCTGTTGCAGTCAGAAGGTACTTGCAAAATGAGAGGGCTCTTAGGAAGAAAGGACAGTTACTACAATTTGAAGATGTACTAAGGGAGTATGAGAGTCTTGACCATGCTGAGATAGTTCCTCTACCAGAGATCGAGAAACCTGTCACAAACATCTTCTACCTACCTGTCCATGGAGTTGCTAAGGAGACTTCAACAACTACAAAGCTCAGGGCTGTATTTGATGCTTCAGCGAAGAGTAGTACTGGCATCTCACTCAATGACCAACTCCTGACAGGCCCAAATGTTTACCCTTTATTGTCTACAGTTATCAATCGCTTCCGAGTCCACTCCATTGCTCTGACCGCTGATGTGTCAAAAATGTTTAGGGAAATCTGCTTACACCCTGATGAATGTGACTATCATCGCTTCCTACTCCGAGACACAGCCGGAGAATTGCGGGACTTGAGAATGAAGAGATTAACATTTGGGGTTTCTTCGTCACCTTTCCTTGCAACGCAAGTGTTGCGTCAGCTCGCAGAAAACCATAGGCATCAATTTCCAGAGGCTGCTGAAGTTGTCCTCAACAGTTTTTATGTGGATGATTGTCTCACAGGTGCCAGCACAGTCAAGCTAGCAATACAGCTTCGAGAGCAACTCTGCCAACTATTGCAGATTGCTGGGATGTTACTCCGGAAGTGGAGGAGCAATTCCGTAGATTTACTGGCAACTGTACCTGAGGAACTCAAAGAATCTGGTGATCTCATCATCACAGAACCTACCATGTCCCTAAAAACATTGGGGATCCATTGGGATGTACGACTAGATAATCTGCATGTTGCTGTTCCCTCCATTGAGGATCTGCCTTCACCCACGAAGAGAGACATTGCCTCTTCTGCTGCAAAGGTGTTCGATATCATGGGGTGGTACTCCCCATCAATTCTAATAGTCAAGTTACTCCTTCAGAAACTCTGGCGCAGAAAGATTGGCTGGGATGATGTCATTCCTCAAGACATTGCTGACTTGTGGTGCTCATGGAAGGATCAACTCGGAGAATTAACTACTAACCCACTACAGAGAAGATTTTCACAGACAGACCTTCCTATCTTCAATCGTCAGCTTCATGGGTTTGCTGATGCATCGGGTGTAGCATATGGAGGGGTCGTATATTTACGTATACTTTTTGTTGATGCTTCTGTATGTGTCTCTATTGTCACAGCTAAATCAAGAGTGGCACCAGTAGATGCTCCATCGATTCCAAGACTGGAGCTGTGTGCTGCCAAGCTAACTGCTGACTTACTGAAGGCCACTGCAGCAGATCTCTCTATTCCTGCAGAGGACATGTTTGCATGGTCTGACTCTACCAGTGTTCTTGGATGGATCAACAAACCATCAGGGAATTTCAAGGCCTTCGTTGCTCATTGGGTGGCTTCAATTCAAGAGACAGTACCATCTGGACAATGGAGACATGTCCCAACTACAGACAACCCTGCAGATATCGCGAGTCGAGGCACATTACCACGAGATCTGATTGGACATCGTCTTTGGTGGCATGGTCCCACATGGTTGTCACTTCCTCCTATTCGTTGGCCACCACCAGTCCAGAAACTACCAATTGAAAAGCTGACTGAACTCAAGCCCACATCCAATGTGTTGCAAGCAGAAGCTCCTGATTATCAATTATGGCTGAATTATTCCTCCTACACGAAGCTGATTCGTGTGGTAGCCTGGTGTCGACGTTTTATTCACAACTGCTCTGCAAAAAGCAAGCAAGAGCTATGCAGTACCCTCACACACTTGGAAGTGGCTGAAGCAAGGAAGGCATTGTATCGAGCTGCACAAAGACAATCTTACCAAGAGACACTGGTTGCACTGAGGGAGGGTAAGGTTATTGGAAAGACTAACCCATTGCATTGTCTTTTTCCTCATATAGCAAAGGATGACCTCCTACGAGTGGGTGGAAGAGTGAGAAAAGCTGATCAATTCAAGGTGCCTCAGGATCTAATACTACTGGATGTCCGGCATCCTCTAGTTCGACTCATGCTGCAGACCCTTCATCAAGAAACGAACCACTCTGGACCTGCCACACTACTTGCCATCCTCTCGGAACAATTCTATATAACCGGAGTCAAGCGTTTTCTCAAGAGCATAAGCAGAAAATGTGTGAAATGCCAGAAGGCCTATGCAAGAACACAAAATCAGCAGATGGGAATGCTTCCATCAGTAAGAACTACGCCTGCACCAGCCTTTTTGAGTGTTGGAATTGACTTTGCGGGGCCCTTCTCATTCAATGAGGGAACCCAAGGAGACCCACAAAGCTCAAGGCTTATGCATGTCTCTATGTCTGCATGTACACCAAAGCTGTGCATGTTGAACTGTGTTCAGAGCTTACCACTGAAGCATTCATGGCCTCATTCAGTCGATTCTGCTCAAGACGAGGAACACCGAGTGATGTGTACTCTGATAACGGTTCGAATTTCCTAGGAGCTCGAAACACACTGGAAGAGATGCAGGAGCTTCTAAAGAGCCATGCCA
>WLWD01002009.1_pt1 | contig 33139 bp, 22 predicted proteins | sample 6712731 | NCBI WGS metagenome assembly WLWD01 (sample SAMN12718690, study PRJNA576275) | sponge metagenome | isolation source: marine sponge | host: Mycale hentscheli | place: New Zealand: South Island, Marlborough, Capsize Point | collected 2014-11-01
CAGGCCCTACACAGTCTGGTACAAAAATCACTTCCCTGCATGCGTGTGCGCGCACACACACACACACACACACACACACACACACACACATACACACGCACACACAAGTACACTGTACATGATTTCAGCGTGGAGGCATACATATCAGTTACTCATGCGCGCACACACACACACACACACACACGCTTACTGTCCCAGTATCCTAGACAATTCCTCTGCTACTGGTTTAAGAGAGAACTCTGGCCTGGGTCTGCCATCAGGTCTTCCTAGATGACTCATCAGTACCACACTGGACCCTTCACCCAATACATACTTGATGCTTGGAATTGCAGCAACTATCCTATATAATACAGAACACATACATATACACATGTACTGATGATACACACATGCATACACAATCAGACATTCATTGCACAAACCTGAGGTCATCAGAGACTTGACCGTTATCCAATGGAACATTGAAGTCAACTCTGTGGTACATTCAATTGAAAACAAAAAGGGACTACCAAGGATAGCACAAAATATAGGATAATAATACTATTCTTCCTCCCCCCCCCCCCCCCCCCCCCCCCCCGTCTCTCTCTCTGCAACAATGGAACACTACAATTAACTAGAACTTCAGAAAGCATAACTTCTTTTGTCATTTTCATGCTTGAGTCCTGTCTGCCTATTTCCAGTAATTCAACCAAGTTGATCTAGCTCCAATCACAAATTAGCTGAGACTTGATCTCACCTCATGAGCACTCTCTTTCCTGCCAAGTCAACATTTTCCAGAGAGAGTTTATTGTTAATGTTGAACATTCAACTAAAATAGTGATCGTCACAGTAAATATAAGATACGTTAGGACACCTCACCAGGCTGGGTTGGAGCTATCACAAAGATACAGGCTACCCCACAAGACGGAACATAAGTAGCGCCAGAGAGAGCAGAAAGTAAAAGACGGGGCCGGGAAGTCGCCACTGGAATAAGGAATCCAATCAAATCCTCAACTCGTACACCACACACACGCGTGACCCTGGGAACAGACCAGGTTCTCTACAGGGAATGTAGGGTCTGACTAAAACACGGACCGGACCCGACCGGACCGGACTAAATTCGCGAAAAACTCGCGCACAGCGAGCGCGCATGCCCGGACTTCGTGTAAACTAGTCTTAAAATAGTTGACAGTACACAACCTAAACAGGATTATCTTAAAGAATTAATGTCAACATAGCATTGTTGTACGCATTGTAATAGTATTCCATTACTTTATTACATTAAATTATAATCATTCTTGTTGCCATTGCCATAATAACTAGTGGTGTGCTTGAGCACAAATGGCGAGCGAGCCTAAAGACTACACTATTAATATTGACTTCTAACACTGAAGCTACTGAAAATAAGGTCCAGTTTTTAAATTTAGCATACAGGGTAAAGGGATTTCAGTGCCATAGTAACAACTCTCTGCAACTGCTTGAATTGAAGGAAAAAACAACAACAACAGAACAATACACGTTATTAAATTTAAAAAGTTTTCTTTCTTTGTGATATTCTTTAGCTAAGTTGGGTTGTAACACACAATGCTTTGACACAACTGGACATGCACCTACACCGACTTACCTTCGCAGTAGTCTAGTGGACAATGTATTTTCAAGTAAATACTGTTGCGCACGGCTTATAACCATGACAAAGAGCGCATTGACTTACCACCGCCACTAACTCGAATAGAAATAGAAGTCCCTTAAGTTTTCAAGTTGTAACTGCACCCGCAAAAGAATTCAAAACGGTAAACAATTCAATTTCTAGGGTGATATGGGTACTGATCGATCACCAGAGGACTCTGTTTAGTGCAATTTGGGACGGGGTCGACAACCGAACCAACACAAAAACGCGAGGGTCAAAGTACAAAATGACATACATACGTCCATACATATATACAAATAAACTAGTGGTGTGCTTGAGCACAAATGGCGAGCGAGCCTTAAACTACACTATTGTTAAATTTGATTTTAACAACTAACACTCGAGTTTTTAAATTACGTATGAGGTAAAGGAGTTTCAATGTCATAGTAACCGCTCCCGCAACAGTTTGAATTGAAAAAGAAGCAACAAAATCAAATCACGTTATTTAAAATTTTCTTTGTGATATTCTTAATAGTAGTTGAAACGCACAGTACTTTCACACAACTGAACATAACTAGGCAAGATTTACCTTCGTGGTTGTCTAGTGGACAATGCATTTTTAAGTAAATACTGTTGAGTAGGGCTTATAATTGTGACAAATAGCGCATTAACTTACTACCGCCACTAACTCGAATAGAAATGGAGCTCCCATAAGATTTAACTGCACCCGCAAAAAAATTCAAAGCGGTAAACAATTCAATTTCTAAGGTTATACGGATAATGGTCGCTAAACCGGAGGATTCTGTTTAGTGAAGTTTGGGACGGGGTCGAACGCGGATCGAACACAAAAATACGGAGGGTCAAAGTACAAAATTTTTTTTTTTTTTTTTTGTGTCATAAAGGCATATATACAACTGGTTAAAAGAAAAATTACATACGTACGTCCATATATATAAATAAACTAGTGGTGCGCTCGAATAGCGCAAATGCATGGCGAGCGAGCAGACTCTTTTTACAGAAAAATAGGACAGAAATTACATCTAACTGTAGTGCACAGTGTAACCCTTTCCATTCTCAGTTAGCATCAGAGAATCTAAAGTCTCTGATCCCAGACTAAACTAACAATTACCTGAATAAACTTCGAAAGCAGTGGCAGAGTAGCTGTAAACTTGGTTGAAACAATGTTGCGTCTGCAGCAGGATACTCCGCGCTCGTTAATTGAAAAAAAACTGGAACTGTGAACGCTTTACCTAACTTACGTAATTAGAAGCGCGCGCATTTAAAGAGCATACGTACCATCCATCCATACATACTAATAATTATATATAACATATACCCGATTTTGCATTATCCACCCCTAATACTGTCTCGCTCGCTACGCTCGCTCGCCAATAAACTAGTGGTGCGCTCGAATAGCGCAAATGCATGGCGAGCGAGTAAATATATGAGTATAGGTAAAGATGATTTGTGAAGGAAATTGCTAAATAATAGCAATGATTAGGCATGAAGAGAGTTAACAATAACAAAATTACCTGATAAACTTCGAAAGCAGTGGCAAAGAAGCGCAGCTTGACAAAAACTTCACAATTGTTTCAAGAAGAGAGTAGCTATAAACTTTTTGGTTGAAACAAAGTTGCGTAAGGCAGTGCAGCAGAATTCTCCGTGCTCGTTAATTGAAAAATACTGGAAGTGTGAACGCTTTACCTAACTAACGTAATTAGAAGCGCGGGCGAAAATTTTTGACGTAGGTATACATACCTATATAATTGGTGAGCGAGCGTAGCGAGCGTATGGCAAGCGGATAGTAACATGATTAATACGTACGTTTGTACGTCCTTAAACGTACTTTTCAGTGCAAAACGTACCTGTTTAGCTGAGAAGAAGGCGTGTTTGAGGGACGTACGTGTTTAATAAGACGTACGTGTTTAATAAGATGTACGTGTTTATGCGACGCACCGGTACGTGTTGTTAGAGAGGTACGTATTTGAGGGATGTACGTGTTTGAGAGACGTACGAGTATGAGAGACGTACGTGTTTGAGAGACGTACGTGTTTGAGAGACGTACGTGTTTGAGAGACGTACGTGTTTCAGAGATTTACGTGTTTGAATAAAGTCGACGTGTGCTTTCGTGTATAAGAGTTGTACCGACCACGTACTTTAACTGTTCCTTACTAATATCGAATGTGGTCTTCCTGGTTGCCTTGAGCTATGAACTGGGTGTAAATGATAAGCCAAGGGTGGCCTCTGAGATAAATTAGCATCAAGCACTCCTTCATATTCCTCCCAACTTCTTAAAATAGTCCTAATGGCACCCACTAACCCCCCAACAGATCTGCAATAATCTTCCAATCCGGAAACACCACGGATATTATCGAATAAATCAGAGCACACGATAATTACAAACTCTAGACTTTCGATAATGTAGTCCGTATAATCACGGTTGGCCAAACCGTATTGTCTCTCAGCTTGATCAACTAACCGGAAAACTTCATTGAAGAAAGCTTCTACCATTAGTAAGGAACAGTTAGAGTACCTGCGTTCTCTTGGTTTTCACTGGAATGAGATTTCCAAATTGACATAGCAAGAATCCTTATGAAGTTTCTGTAGCCTGATGCAAGGGAGATTTGGCCTTTTAGAAAGTACCTGATATTTTTATATTCTATTGGCGGACTAATCACACAGGCAATACTACATAGTACCTATTCAGCTCCGCCATTAATACTAGGAAAGGCTATAAATAGTACATATAGCTTAAAAGTCCAAATTTGGCAATAAATAGGCATGGCTTGTTATAAAATTTGTCTACTATGTGCACTGACTGCTCGTGTACAACAAAAATTGAATCATTATCCTGCATGTAGTCATGTTAAGTACTACTTATATTAATTTTTAATGGTATTTGTAGGCGAAGATTAGAATATGGATTAGTTACTAATCCTAATTCTGAAGTTGATGACCAGGAGTTGATATCAGCAATTAGGCTAATCAGAGAAGATGCTCCATTCTCTGGTGCAAGTATGGTAATAGGCAGTCTTCGAGCCAATGGCATTTTAGTTACAAGGGAACGAGTGCGTCAGAACCTGAGAAATCTTGATCCTCTTGGTACAGCATTGAGATGGCCAGCAGGTGCCACAAAAAGACGTCCATACTGTTCCAGGCCCAAATTCTTTGTGGCACATTGGTATGTTGAGGTTGTGTTAAATTAGCTAGAATTTTTTAATACATGACTCTAGACTATAACTAGCTACAATGCATTTCTCCAGGATTTTAAAATTCCTGCTGAATTATCATGGCTAGTGGCCCAGATTTTAATAGCTACTTCTTGTGATCTGTGTACTAAATTAATTTTTTTCTTTTGCAGATTCTCACCACAAGTTGATTCGTGGCGAATAGTCACTCATGGGGCCATTGATGGCTATAGCAGACTAATTACTTATTTATGTGCATCAACCAACAATGAAGCAAAAACAGTTTATGAGCTGTTTCTTTTAGCTGTTCAAAAACATCAGCTACCACCTAGAGTCCGTTCTGACCAAGGAACAGAAAATATATTAGTTGCACAACACATGATTGAGAAACGTGGAGCTGAGAGGCATAGCATGATTACTGGATCTAATGTTCACAATCAGCACATAGAGAGACTCTGGAGAGACATGCACAAAAGTATCACAATTCTTTTTTACAAATTGTTTTACTTTCTGGAGCACCACAGCTTACTAGATCACCTCAATGAGCGTCATCTATGGGCATTACAATATGTGTTTGTACCACGAATCAACCGCTGTTTGCAGCAGTTTGTGAATAGCTGGAATAACCACCCAATACGTACAGCATGTCATAAATCCCCACAACAATTGTTTACAGCTGGTTGTTTACTCTGCAAAACTCGCAAATTTCTGCCCTAGATTTCTTCCAATCCGTTGACAACTTCTATGGTGTCGATCCTGACGGCCCCATCCCACTTACTGATCAAGGTGTATCTGTGCCAAGAACCAGCATAATTTTTTTAGACACCGACATACAGCAACTAAGGAGAAGAGTTGATCCATGTGGGATATCTGAGAACTATGGAATCAATTTATATGAAGAGACTCTTGAATTTATTTCAACTTTAACACCAATTTAAACTCAAACTCAGTTCCAAACCATTTCAATAGTAGTAAAATAAATTGTAATTTTTATTTTTATTATGAATGCATATTTGAGTAATGAAAGCACAATCTTAGAAAATGGAATGTTAGGTTAATAGAAAGACAATACAATGAGTGTTAGATACCATCCATACGCCATGAGAAACTGTCACTTGTCATGTCCAATACATTGCTGAATTCTGCACGAAAATCTTCATAATTAATATAAGATGTAGGTAGCTCCAAAATACTGTCACATGTATGTGCTATAGGACGCTGTCCCAATCCACTCAAGCCATTAAACTCAACCTTGATAGTAGGCACAATATACACACTTGCTCCAGTGACAAAGCGCAAAAAAAGACTTAATTCATTGACTTTCATATTTCCTATCATTATCTTGAGGTAATCGGCAACACGAGATTCCAGATCGTCTGCTGGAGGACAGACTTCCAACATTGAAAGAACCTTGCAAGGATCAACTGATAGGCCATAGTATAAAGCATGTATATCTGAAGCATTCAGATTATTCCAAAAATCTTTATGAGTACAGCTCTCAAATACGTACGTCTTTAAACACGTGCGTTTCTCAAACACGTACGTCTTTAAAAACACGTGCATTTCTCAAACACGTGCGTTTCTCAAACACGTACGTCTCTTATACTCGTACGTCCCTCAAACACGTACGTCTCTCAAATACGTACTTCTCTAACACGTACCGGTGCGTCGCATAAACACGTACGTCTTATTAAACACGTACGTCCCTCAAACACGTACATTACTCTGACAAACCCATTCCAACAGCCTTCTTCTCAGCTAAACTGGTACGTTTTGCACTGAAAAGCACGTTTAAGGACGTACAAACGTACGTATTAATTTGGCGAGCGAGCGTAGCGAGCGAGACACTTACAGGGGTAACACAATCGAAAATCGGGGATGTTTGTTTATTGGCGAGCGAGCGTAGCGAGCGAGACACTTACAGGGGTAACACAATTGAAAATCGGGGATGTTTGTTTATTTATTTATTTGTATATATGTATGGACGTATGTATGTCATTTTGTACTTTGACCTTCCGTATTTTTGTGTTCGCTCCGCGTTCGACCCCGTCCCAAACTTCACTAAACAGAATCCTCCGGTTTAGCAACCATTACCCATATCACCTTAGAAATTGAATTGTTTACTGCTTTGAATTCTTTTGCGGGTGCAGTTTAAACGCAAAAACTTATGGGAGCTCCATTTCTATTCAGTTAGTCGATATTTGTCACAGTTATAAGCCCTACTGAACAGCATTTACTGGTAAATTCATTGTCCACTAGACGAACCACGAGGGTAAGTCTTGCGTAGGTATGTTCAGTTGTGTGAAGTATTGTGCGTTACAACTACTATTAAGAATATCACAAAGAAATTTTTAAATTTTTAAATTTTTAATTAGTGTGAAGTATTGTGCGTTACAACTACTATTAAGAATATCACAAAGAAATTTTTAAATTAGGTGATTTGATTTTGTTGCTTCTTTTTCAATTCAAACTGTTGCGGGAGCGGTTACTATGACATTGAAACCCCTTTACCGCATACGTAATTTAATAACTTGACTTTATTTTAGTAGCTTGAGTGTTAGTTGTTAAAATCAAATTTAACAATAGTGTAGTTTAAGGCTCGCTCGCCATTTGTGCTCTAGCACACCACTAGTTTATTTATTTGTATATATGTATGGACGTATGTATGTCATTTTGTACTTTGACCCTCGCGTTTTTGTGTTAGTTATGTGTTCGACCCCGTCCCAAATTGCACTAAACAGAATCCTCTGGTTTATCGATCAGTACCCGTATCACCCTAGAAATTGAATTGTTTACCGTTTTGAATTCTTTTGCGGGTGCAGTTAAAACTTGAAAACTTAAGGGACTTCCATTTCTATTCGAGTTAGGGGCGGTGGTAAGTCAATGCGCTCTTTGTCATGGTTACAAGCCATGCGCAACAGTATTTACTTGAAAATACATTGTCCACTAGATTACCGCTAAGGTAAGTCTGTGTAGGTGCATGTCCAGTTGTGTCAAAGCATTGTGTGTTATTACTACTACTTAGCTAAAGAATATCACAAAGAAAACTTTGAAAAGTAACGTGTATTGTTTTGTTGTTGTTTTTTTTCTTCAATTCAAGCAGTTGCAGAGAGTTGTTACTATGGCACTGAAATCCCATTACCGTGTATGCGAAATTTAAAAAAACTGGACCTTATCTTCAGTAGCTTCAGTGTTAGAAGTCAAAATCATTCATATAAAAATAGTATAGTCTTTAGGCTCGCTCGCCATTTGTGCTCAAGCACACCACTAGTTATGTTACTATCCGCTTGCCATACGAGCGAGACACTTACAGGGGTAACACAATCGAAAATCGGGGATGTTTATTGGCGAGCGAGCGAAGCGAGCGAGACAGTATTAGGGGTGGATAATGCAAAATCGGGTATATGTTATATATATGTATGTATGTATGGATGGTACGTATGCTCTTTAAACGCGCGCGCGTGGAACGTTTTTGTCCTAACAACACGGCTATTTAGGCTTGACTCCAGTTTATTCTGAAACTACAGCATTAAGCAAACCTTACTTTATACTTAAGCTCCAAAGTATGAGAAAATTCCTGCTAAAACGCTTGTTTTCAAGACACAAAAAGTTGATTCGATAGTTACTATGGCATTGAAGACCCTTTTCCAGACTTAATTTCAAAACTTCGCCGTTTGGGGGGGATACGGAGTGCCGATTGTTGGTTGTCAAGAGCCGTTGGTAGTCAGAATGCCGTAGTATTAATGCTATGGAAGCTACTACTACTTCTCGAGGGAAGCTGAGATAAGTACGCAATTCCATATTTGTTAGCTAAATATGCAAAATTAACTCTGGCCTTTCTTTTTTGTAGCTAAGAGCTAGTCAACAGTGACTGGTAAATTCAAATAGTCAGATTGGCTCAAATTTGGTACTACAAAGTTACCACTGCTCAAGAAAATGAGGTAAGAAAGTAATTTTGTATTTGTGTGCTAAAATTGATTGTCTTTTGTTTTTGTAGGTGAGAGCTTGTTGTCAAGAATTCAAGGTAATTCAGATGGTCAAAGTAACTTCAATTTGATACTACAGAAGTTATCAAGACTCAAGAATGATGTAAGTAGTAATTCCATATTTGTTGGCTAAAATTACAAATAATAACACTGGTTTATTTTTTATCGTAGCTGAGAGCTTGTTCAAGAGTTACTGGTGATTGAGATTATGAGAATGGTTGATGTTTGATTCTACAAAAGTTACCATTAATAAGGTAAGAGAGTGATTTTGTATTTGTTTGCTGAAATCAAATGTCATAACTGCTATTATAGTGTTTGCATGAAGCTAAAACATAGTAACATTATATATTACCTAACTATCAGGCTCGCTCGCCATTTGTGCTCAAGCACACTATTAGTATGTATATATGTATATATGTATGTATGTATGGATTGTACGTATGCCCTTTAAAAGCGCGCGCGGGGAACTTTTTTCTCCAAAAACACGGCTTTTTAGGCTTGACCCCACTTTATTCTGAAACTACAGCATTAAGCAAGCCTTACTTTATACTTAAGCGCAGAAGTGAAAGAAAATTCCTGCAAAAACGCTTGCTTTTCAAGAAACAAAAAGTTGATTCGACCGGTTACTATGGCATTGAAGACCCTTTTCCAGACTTAATTTCAAAACTTCGCCGTTTTATGGGGGGATACGGAGTGCTTGTTGTTGGTTGTCAAGAGCCGTTGGTAGTCAGAATACCGTAGTATTAATGCTAAGGAAGCTACTACTTCTCGAGGGAAGCTGAGGTCAGTACGTAATTCCATATTTGTTAGCTAAATATGCAAAATTAACTCTGGCCTTTCTTTTTTGTAGCTAAGAGCTTGTCAACAGTGACTGGTAAATTCAAATAGTCAGATTGGCTCCAATTTGGAACTACAAAAGTTACCACTGCTCAAGAAAGTGAGGTAAGAAAGTAATTTTGTATTTGTGTTCTAAAATTGATTGCCTTTTGTTTTTGTAGGTGAGAGCTTGTTGTCAAGTTCAAGGTAATTCAGATGGTCAAAGTAACTTCATTTGATACTACAGAAGTTATCAATACTCAAGAATGATGTAAGTAGGAATTCCATATTTGTTGGCTAAAATTACAAATAATAACACTGGTTTATTTTTTATCGTAGCTGAGAGCTTATTCAAGAGTTACTGGTGATTGAGATTATCAGAATGGTTATGTTTGATACTACAAAAGTTACCATTAATCAGGTAAAAGAGTGATTTTGTATTTGTTTGCTGAAATCAAATGTCATAACTGCTATTATAGTGTTTGCATGAAGTAAGCTTAAAAATAGTAACATTTTTATGTTACCTAACTATCAGGCTCGCTCGCCATTTGTGCTCAAGCACACCACTAGTAAATTTATTTGTATATATGTTGGACGTACGTATGTCATTTTGTACTTTGACCCTCGCGTTTTTGTGTTAGTTATGTGGTCGACCCCGTCCCAAATTGCACTAAACAGAATCCTCTGGTTTATCGATCAGTACCCGTATCACCCTAGAAATTGAATTGTTTACCGTTTTGAATTCTTTTGCGGGTGCAGTTCAAACTTGAAAACTTTAAGGGACTTCCATTTCTATTCGAGTTAGTGGCAGTGGTAAGTCAATGCGCTCTTTGTCATGGTTATAAGCCATGCGCAACAGTATTTACTTGAAAATACATTGTCCACTAGACTACTGCGAAGGTAAGTCTGTGTAGGTGCATTTCCAGTTTTGTCAAAGCATTGTGTGTTACATACTACTTAGCTAAAGAATATCACAAAGAAAACTAATAACGTGTATTGTTTTGTTGTTGTTTTTTTCCCTTCAATTCAAGCAGTTGCAGAGAGTTGTTACTATGGCACTGAAATCCCTTTACCGTGTATGCGAAATTAAAAAACTGGACCTTATCAGTAGCTTCAGTGTTAGAAGTCAAAATCATTCATATAAAAATATTATAGTCTTTAGGCTCGCTCGCCATTTGTGCTCAAGCACATCACTAGTATACAATTATATCTGAAATCTCAATTGAACACGACTGAGAGTCAGCTTCGCTCGCTCGCTGAATAAACAAACATCCCCGATTTTCGATTGTGTTACCCCTGTAAGTGTCTCGCTCGCTATGCTCGCTCGCCAATAAATAAACATCCCCGATTTTCGATTGTGTTACCCCTGTAAGTGTCTCGCTCGCTACGCTCGCTCGCCAATAACAATGATAACACAACAATTACACTATTAGTAACAAAACTATAATTACTACTATAACTATATTGTTATTGTTATTGTGGTTATTATTATTATATGTTATTATTATTATTATTATTATTATAATTATTATCATTATTATTATAATTATTATTGTTATTATTATCTTCATTATTATCTTTGTTATTGTTATTATTATTATTATTATAACTATTATCATCATTATTATTATGAATTCCAGCTAATTAAAAAATATGCATCCTCCTTTCTTTTGAAGTGTAGAAACATTGTGTTAACGAATTATATGTAGCTAGTATTAAAGAGTACGTAACAGTTTTCCCTCCTTTATTTGAAGCATAGACATATGTGTTAGTGAATTCTAGCTAATTAAACAGTTTCCCCTCCTGTATTTTGAAGCGTAGACACATCTGTTAGTGAATTCTAGCTAATTAAAGAGTACGCAACAGTTTTCCCTCCTTTATTTGAAGCATAGACACATGTGTTAGTGAATTCTAGCTAATTAAACAGTTTCCCCTCCTGTATTTTGAAGCATAGACACATGTGTTAGTGAATTCTAGCTAATTAAAGAGTACGCAACAGTTTTCCCTCCTTTATTTGAAGCATAGACATATGTGTTAGTGAATTCTAGCTAATTAAACAGTTTCCCCTCCTGTATTTTGAAGCGTAGACACATCTGTTAGTGAATTCTAGCTAATTAAAGAGTACGCAACAGTTTTCCCTCCTTTATTTGAAGCATAGACACATGTGTTAGTGAATTCTAGCTAATTAAACAGTTTCCCCTCCTGTATTTTGAAGCATAGACACATGTGTTAGTGAATTCTAGCTAATTAAAGAGTACGCAACAGTTTTCCCTCCTTTATTTGAAGCATAGACACATGTGTTAGTGAATTCTAGCTAATTAAGAGTACGCAACAGTTTTCCCTCCTTTATTTTTGAACTATGTCTTAGTAAATTTTAGCTAAAGAAAGGGTTTTCCATGCTGTATTTGGAAACAAGTCCTAGATATTGTGTATGAAAGGCCATAAGCCGGGTACTGATTTCACAATGAGGTGGCGGCCAGTTTTGGTCAATTTCCTAGAAAAGAACAAATTACAGCAACTTAGTACACAAACAAACTGGAAACAGGCTAAGAATAAGTTGTGAGGACCTTAACATAAGGAAAACACAAAAACAATGTGAGGAAAACTGAGGGATAAAAAGAAGAAGAGTACTGTTGGCCATTGACACAGCTAAATTCAACTACACTGGGTTTACAGTATACTGTCAAGTACTGCTAGATACTATCCTGAGGGATCACCTTCAATCAAGAAGTAATTTGGTATACACACACAGCATTGATAGGAGCTAGAGTTTATTACTCTGCTATATCAAAAGCAAAAATGATTATATAACACCTGTTTGTGTGTTGACACTCATATTAAACATAATTGATGAATAGTGAGCTATTCTGGAAGGCTTTTCTTTGTGCGACTACTTTTTAAGTTTGAATGGAGAAGGAGCTTGGTCAACAGAATGTTGTAAACAAGGCCATAAGAGAACAACATTGAATTATAACTTCGAACTCCATGTTTAACCCTCTCGTTCCCAAATTGTTTGGACGCGCGCGGAAAAATCTAATCTTCTACCGCGGAATAGTGCATTACCGTTTTATTTTTTAAACTCGATGCTGGCTGGGAAAACCCCATAGCAACCATATATCACTAAATAGACCAAGAGTTTGGGATTCCCCTCATTTTTTGATTGAGAAAATTGAATAATATTTAGGCCCTCTACTATTACTTTAAAAAAAAAAAATTTTTTTCCCAAAAAATTCCACTTTTCCCATCAATAATAATAATAAAAAAATAGAAATAATATTGTTTGAGTACTTTATACCAATATTATATTAGTTCAACAATAAAATATGTTGTTTGTTGTGTGTGGTGCTGATTGTGATCATGTAGGAGACATCTATGAGTGTCCACAAGGAACATACGCCATTGGACGTCGAGCTCCACTACAAAACAATTTCATATACACAAAAACACCAACAACAAAGATATTCGTAATACAAACAACAAATTATTCATGATCCTATATAATTGCAACTTTATGATGTATTGTATGCGGTTTCATACAGGATTTTTGTTTGGGAGGGAGGGGGGTGGGGCTCCGAGTGTACTTCGCCAGGTCCAGCATCTTCTCCTTCGTCAATGGAAGACTCTGCTCCTGTTGCCTTATCTGCGTCCTCTTCCAATCCCTCTTCACAATCCCTCTTCACAATCGGGTCAGTGACTGCATACACATCTGGTCCTAGTAGTACATTCTGGTAAAAAAATTAAATTTTTTTGAAAATTTGAAATTGTTCAACAAACCACAACCCACTTTCAAATCTCAAAACTCAATGAAATATATATATATTATAGCTAAACAGCTTTCTCCATCTCAATATAGCTATAAATAAATCCTTTCCACAACAGAAGCTTGCTAGTTTTCAAGAGAAAGACAAGAGAAAGACAAGCTTACATCGATCATCTTCTTGACTTCCATTGTGAGTGTCAGAGTTGACGGGGTCTGGTCCCCAACCCTGATACAGGGCCTCCTATAGCCCTAGATGTCGTCTCCCTCTTCTCCGCTTGATCCTGAGTCGCTAGAGTCAGTATCAAGCAAGTATAAAACTTCCACAGCACTGTAACTGGTAGACGCCATCTTTCCAAATTGACTTCGAAAAAAAAATTTTTTTTGCATAGTTACCTGGATCACACGACACGCTCACTTTTTTCCTGTGATGTAATAAGCATTACCTAAGACTGTACGTAATGGGGAGGCCCCCAGTTGAACTGGCGATTTTATAAAAAAAAAAGAAGACAGTAAGTCAAACCGCAAAGTCTTGGTCGGCAAAGAAGCGGTTGTTTCAATGTGTTATGGAAGGCTACTTGGCTCAAGCAATTTTTCGCTGCTTCTACAAAGCTCTGGAGATGACTGGATCCATAAATGAAGTTGCTGTGAAGAAGGTAACTTTTTTTTAAATTCGACGTAGAACCGATGTTTGTTTTTTTTGCCGAGGAAGAAATAAACGCAACTGCTGTGAGGTACTGTCGAAGCAGCCCTGGCCGAAAGCTATTTTAGATGCTTCTCCAACGCATTGGGCACCTGTGTATGCAATCTGAAGGTTCTAGCTATAAAGTAACTATTTTTAAAAATTCGGAGAAGCCAACCGGTCTTCACCCGCTTTTAAGCGGGATTGGGAACGAAAGGGTTAATTGTCTTTTTTCTTTGTATAATTTTTAAAAAAAGTTGAAATTTAACAAGTAGATAGAAAATATAGTAAAATCATGAATAAAATGATATGAATGATTCAGTGTGAAGGACAAAGTAATACTGGAATGTGTGTGGCCATGGCTAAAGTGTAGGTGATGTGCTGGATTTTTCACATTACTGTTGAGTACTTCAGAAATTCGTCACACCAAGAAAGTAAGAATTTAAATACACGCTTAAGCACACAACAATCAGACTTACTTGAGGAGGCATTCAGCTGCGGTCCTGTGCTTCTTTCCCTCTAAGTTTTGTAGCTCCAGATAACCCTCGGCAACCTTCAACCAGTTTTAGCGCACAACTAGAAGCTCGTACAAACTATAAACTAGGAGTGATTAGTTATAACTGGGCATATATTGAATACAGCCGCGGAAGAAACTGCCATAGCTTCTTTTTCATTTCAACAAGTAAACTTACGGTAATAATGCGCACCTTGGACCCGCCCCGTTTTTACTGTGGGCGTCGACGTTTTCGCGCGTTTGAGCTACTGTGCTGTCATGTAACCTTAATTGGTCTCCGGTTTCGCCAAGTGCATTCCTCGTTTGCCACATTTGTGGTCGCACCAACTCAACATGGACAAACTATAGTGATGTGCTTGAGCACAAATGGCGAGTGAGCCTAAAGACTATACTAGTTTTATATGAATTTAACTTCTAACACTGAAGCTACTGCAAATAAGGTCCAGTTTTTTAATTTAGCATACAGGGCAAAGGGATTTCAGTGCCATAGTTGGAAGGGAAAAAAAAAACAAAGCAATACACGTTATTTAAAAGTTTACTTTGTGATATTTTTTAGCTAAGTAGTGGTTGTAACACAATGCTTTGACACAACTGGACATGCACCTACACAGACTTACCTTCGCAGTAGTATACTATAGTGGACAATGTATTTTCAAGTGTTGCGCACGGTTTATAACCATGACAAAGAGCGCATTGACTTACCACCGCCACTAACTCGAATAGAAATGGAAGTCCCTTAAGTTTTCAAGTTTGAACTGCACCCGCAAAAGAATTCAAAACGGTAAACAATTCAATTTCTAGGGTGATACGGGTACAGATCGATAAACCAGAGGATTCTGTTTAGTGCAATTTGGGAAGGGGTCGACCACGTAACTAACACAATAACGCAAGGGTCAAAGTACAAAATGACATGCGTACGTCACAACATATATACAAACTAGTGGTGTGCTTGAGCACAAATGGCGAGCGAACCTGATAGTTAGGTAACATAAAAATGTTACTATGTTTTAGCTTACTTCATGCAAACACTATAATAGCAGTTATGACATTTGATTTCAGCAAACAAATACAAAATCACTCTCTTACCTTATTAATGGTAACTTTTGTAGTATCAAACATCAACCATTCTGACAATCTCAATCACCAGAAACTCTTGAACAAGCTCTCAGCTACGATAAAAAATAAACCAGTGTTATTATTTGTAATTTTAGCCAACTAATATGGAATTACTACTTACATCATTCTTGAGTATTGATAACTTCTGTAGTATCAAATTGAAGTTATTTTGACCATCTGAATTACCTTGAATTCTTGACAACAAGCTCTCACCTATAAAAACAAAAGACAATCAATTTTAGCACACAAATACAAGATTACTTTCTTACCTCATTTTCTTGAGCAGTGGTAACTGTTGTAGTACCAAATTTGAGCCAATCTGACTATTTGAATTTACCAGTCACTGTTGACAAGCTCTTAGCTACAAAAAAGACAGGCCAGAGTTAATTTTGCATATTTAGCTAACAAATATGGAATTGCGTACTTATCTCAGCTTCCCTCAGAAGTAGTAGCTTCCTTAGCATTTACTACGGCATTCTGACTATCAACGGCTCTTGACAACCAACAACCGGCACTCCGTATCCCCCCATAAAACGGCGAAGTTTTGAAATTAAGTCTGGAAAAGGGTCTTCAATGCCATAGTAACCTGTCGAATCAACTTTTTGTGTCTTGAAAACAAGCGTTTTAGCAGGAATTTTCTCATACTTTGGAGCTTAAGCATAAAGTAAGGTTTGCTTAATGCTGTAGTTTCAGAATAAACTGGAGTCAAGCCTAAATAGCCGTGTTTTTAGGAGAAAAAGGAATTTTCTCACACTTTGGAGCTTAAGTATAAATTAAGGCTTGCTTAATGCTATAGTTTCAGAATAAACTGGGGTCAAGCCTAAAAAGCCGTGTTTTTTAAGAAAAAACGCTCCCCGCGCGAGCGTTTAAAGGGCATACGTACAATCCATACATACATACATATATACATATATACATATAACATATACCCGATTTTGCATTATCCACCCCTAATACTGTCTCGCTCGCTCGCCAATTAACAAAAATCCCCGATTTTCGAACTGTGTTACCCCAGTAAGTGTCTCGCACGCTACGCTCGCTAGTCAATTACATGAATTTCTGCATGCTAAAATTGCATCAACCACAATAACCATATGTAATCAAAACTATGTTCCCTATGTAGTTACAGTTCATGCTGACTGTATAAGACAAAACGTATACATGAACTTGACCAGACCTTTTCTTTTGGGTAAAGAATCTGGTTTGCAATGCTAACTTCCCCCTTCCCCCCCCCCCCCCCCCCAACAGTACTTCTAGTTATATATAATAAACACAACTAAAGCTGCCATGGTAAAGAGTCGCCAAAATGACGACAACAGTAGTAGTGTGTGCATGCTGTAATGTCAAGACCAAGTAAGTGAGAAAATAAGCAAACTGATGCAATTAAACTGAATCTGTGGTAGAGGATAATAAATATACCTTAAGCTACTCTATTCCTACATCAAGCACTGGCTGGCCAGTACTTGGTAGTTAGTTACTGCAGGTTAAGAAGAATCATTCAGCATAGACTTGACTTAAAAACCTAGGATGATATTTTTGTAACTATGAATTGCTTCTGTTGAGAGTTAAAATTAGCTGAACGAGACAATGGATCAAATTTTCTTCTTGTTGTGTTTTGACCAGAACTGGACCCTTTTTTTTAGTAATTTATTATTTTCTGGATGAACTGTTAACTGACAAAACTCAAAAGTGACACAAGGATATTACCATGGTAAAACACACACGTACACAAATTGATTAGGTGATAAGAGTAAGGCCTTGTGTATGCGTTACACTTGAATGAATGTTAATGAGTGTTAATGGGTGTGATAATAAACACAGACAAGTGAATGTTTACTTCTGTCCATACACTACACTCCTCCCTCCTTAGAGTCTTTCTTCTTACCAAACCCATAATAATCTGGGGCTTGCCTTGTCCTCGCGGAACGTCTCACATTTGGCGTAGCGGCCACTGACACATTCCTGGCAGCACTGGAGTTTTCATGACCTGATGCGATAGGTTCAGGGTGCTCTTCGGACATGGTTATATTGGTGCTTTCGACGGTTCCACCGGGAGGTTCAGCAGCTGCTTGTGACATCGACTGCTCCTGACCTGTCACTGCTGAACTAGAGTCTGTCCGGACTACTGCTGGTACTGGTACTGGTACTGGTACTGATGTCGACACACTCACTCCGTCTTCCCAGGTAGGTTGTTCAGTTTCAGCAGGCCGTGCTTGCCTCCTCCGGACGTGATCTACATGACGTCTCCAAATGCGTCCATCACTGAGCTTGACTTGCACTGACACTGGTCCTGTAATCTTTTCCACGACGGTTTCCCTCCAACTATCTTGACCAGAGTTGTTGAACTTTCGTACATATACTTCCTCCCCCTCTATGAAGGTTCGCTGTCTGGACTTAGTGTCATGAACTTCTTTTTGCTGTTGCTGCTTCTTTTCCACAACTGACACCACGTTTGGAAAACACAGGTCTAGTCGAGATGTAGGTCTTCTCTTCATCAGTAACTCCGCTGGGGGAAATTCCTGTAACTGAATGAGGTGTAATACGGTAGTTGAACAGAAATCGAGAAATCTTTGACTCCAATGTTCCATACTTCAATCGTTTCACTCCTTGCTTAAATGTTTGGACAGACCTTTCTGCCAATCCATTAGTAGATGGATGGTACGGGGCACTAGTGATATTTCGAATACCATTGCAATCCATAAACCTTTTGAACTCCGCACTTGTAAAAGTGGTAGCATTGTCTGAAACCAAAATTTGTGGCAACCCGTGGGTGGCAAAAATTTCCCTGAGCTTCTCAATAGTGTAGAACGATGTGATTGACGGCATCTTGTGGACTTCCAGCCACTTTGAGTGTGCATCCACTAAGACCATAAACATGCTGCCACCAAAGCAAGGTCCGGCAAAATCGACATGTAGTCTTGTCCATGGCCTCTTCGGATATTCCCAAGGATGTAACGGTGCTACTGGTGGAAGAGGGCGAGATAGTTGGCATGTGCTGCATTTCTTGACTAAAGTCTCAATAGCAAGGTCCAATTCCGGCCACCACACGTATCCCCGAGCTAAGCTTTTCATCCTGCATATACCTGTGTGGGCCTCATGAAGAATTTCCAGTACTTTCTCTCGCCCCTGAGGTGGAATGATTATCCTCGATCCCCACAATAAGCAACCATCATGAAGAGTAATTTCATTTCTGCGCCGAAAATATGGTAACAATTTCTCGTCCTTGACTTGTCTCGGCCAGGAAGATCTGCAAAATCTCTTGACCATGGCCAGTACTGGATCTCGCTCCAACCAGCTTCTAATTTGTTCTGCTGTGACTACTGTGGCCTCTAACTGAGCTAGCACTTGTATCACATCTTGAGAGGGCTGTGATTCTTCTTTGGATGCTGGTACAGGTAACCGACTCAATCCATCCGCATTTCCTTGCTCCTGGCCTGGCTTATAGTCAATGCTGTAGTCATAACCTGCCAATAAAATAGCCCATCGTTGAATTCTAGATGAAGCCATTACTGGAACCGGCCGTGATTCATTGAAGATATGTTTCAACGGCTGATGATCAGTGTAGATCGTGAAGTGACGGCCATGCAGATACTGGTGGAATCTCTTGATTCCAAAAACGATTGCTACTCCTTCTTTTTCAAGCTGCGAATACTTTTTTTTAGCTGCTGATAGGGTGCGTGACGAAAATGCTATTGGCCGTTCAGTTCCATCTGCATATTTGTGTGAAATTACTGCACCCACACCATATGGAGATGCATCACATGCTAGCACGATTTCTCGATCTGGATCATAATGCACTAATACTGGTGCCTTCTGTAGGAGGTCCTTGGCCGCCCCAAATACTTGATCTTCTTTTTCACCCCAACTCCACGCACTCTTTTTCTGGAGTAATGCATACAAAGGTGAGAGTGTTGACGACAAATTGGGCAGAAACTTCCCATAATAATTAATAAGCCCTAGAAATGACCGAAGCTCCGCCACATTTTTAGGCTTGGGCGCCTCTCTGATAGCTTTCACCTTTTTATCTGTCGGATGTAGTCCTTGTCCACTAATCCGATAACCAAGGTACTCCACTGATCTTGCCAAAAATTCACATTTTTCTCGTTTCAGTTTTAACCCTGCTTCTTCCAATTTCTTCAGTATTTGCTCCAATTTCTTCAAGTGGTCTTCCACATCCTTGCCTGCCACCAGAATATCGTCAATATAAACCGCGACACCTGGCATACCTTGAAGAAGAGATTCCATCGCTCATTGGAATATGGCTGGCGCCGATGCGATTCCGAAGGGTAGCCTATTGTAACAAAAAAGTCCCTGGTGGGTATTGATGACCACAAACTCTCTGGAGCTCTCATCTAACTCCAACTGACTGTAGGCATGCGACAGATCCAACTTCGAAAAATACTGACCACCAGATAACTTCGTAAAAAGCTCTTCTATTTTAGGAAGAGGGTATGACTCCGTCAAACTCACTGAATTAACAGTGGTCTTAAAATCTCCACAGATTCTGATCGTGGTATCTGACTTGGAAAAATATGATGTGAACATAGCTTCTTCTTTGACCTCTATCATTCCTTAAAATTAAAAATAAGCAAACAAATAAAAATAAATAAATATAATCTATATGGGTAAAAACAACAATAAAAACAACAACAAAAACAACAACAACAAAACAAACTATTCATGCTCCATTCCTCCCCCCCCCCCCCCCCCCCCCCCCCCCTACACACACACATAAACATGACTCCTTGGTATGTTACTTATGCCAATAGATGTAACATTTCTTGTTCCTCCAATGCCTATCTCTCAGGTGTACCACACATGTTACTGTATTTAGCTGCTCTCTATTAAGAATGTCAGTTTAATAAAATTATGATGCTTGCACACATACCAGGATTATATCTAGGTTTTTTCTGCGTAAAGCTTAAGTACCTCCCTCTCTCTCTCTATATATATATATATACGGATGTATTTGTACCATGGTACGTTCTAACTGTCCAATCAGATTGTTCAATTCACAGTGTTTATTTCATACTCACCTCCTATGAAGTGAATAAATGAATCATCCAATCACAATTAGTTTTATGGTTTTCCTATAGCCTAGAGCCGTGGTGTCTGTTGCACCACTCTGTGTTTGGACAGTAAGTGACTTACATTGTTCAATTCACAGTGTTTATTTCATACTCACCTCCTATGAAGTGAATAAATGAATCATCCAATCACAATTAGTTTTATGGTTTTCCTATAGCCTAGAGCCGTGGTTACAAGTCTGTTGCACCACTCTGTGTTTGACAGTAAGTGACTTACACTATTCTCGGGCCTTTGGCCCTCAGTCAGTACCGACATCCACACAATTGTGTAAAACGTATGTACACATACATACATTTGACCATTGACTATTTTCGTATCATGCGAGAATTCCATATGGAACGCTCCATATAGGAACGCTCTATATGGAACACTCCATATGGAACACTCCATATATTAATGCTCTATATAGAACACTCCGTATGGAACGCTCCATATAGGAACGCTCCATATAGGAACGTTCTATATGGAACACTCCATATGGAACACTCCATATGGAACACTCCATATGGAACGCTCCATATAGGAACACTCCATATAGGAACACTCCATATAGGAACGCTCCATATTGGAACACTCCATATTGAATGATTCATATAGGAACACTCCATATGACATGGAATGCTCCATATGGAACGCTCCATATTGAATGCTCCATATAGGAACGCTCCATATGGAACACTCCATATAGGAACACTCCATATAGGAACACTCCATAGGAATGCTCCATATGGAACACTCCATATAGGAATGCTCTATATGGAACACTCCATATTGAATGATTCATATAGGAACACTCCATGGAATGCTCCATATGGAACGCTCCATATTGAATGATTCATATAGGAACACTCCATATGACATGGAATGCTCCATATGGAATGCTCCATATGGAACGCTCCATATGGAACGCTCCATATTGAATGCTCCATATAGGAACACTCCATATGACATGGAATGCTCCATATAGGAACACTCCATATGACATGGAATGCTCCATATGGAACGCTCCATATTGAATGCTTCATATTCAAGAACGCTCCATATGGAATACTCCATATAATGGGAACACTCCATAATGCTCCATATGGAACGCTCCATATTGAATGATTCATATAGGAACACTCCATATGACATGGAATGCTCCATATGGAATGCTCCATATGGAACGCTCCATATGGAACGCTCCATATTGAATGCTCCATATAGGAACACTCCATATGACATGGAATGCTCCATATAGGAACACTCCATATGACATGGAATGCTCCATATGGAACGCTCCATATTGAATGCTTCATATTCAAGAACGCTCCATATGGAATACTCCATATAGGAACACTCCATATAGGAACGCTCCATATAGGAATGCTCTATATGGAACACTCCATATTGAATGATTCATAAAGGAACACTCCGTATGACATGGAATGCTCCATATGGAATGCTCCATATGGAACGCTCCATATGGAACGCTCCATATTGAATGCTCCATATAGGAACACTCCATATGACATGGAATGCTCCATATAGGAACACTCCATATGACATGGAATGCTCCATATAGGAACGCTCCATATGGAATATTTCAATGTGCATGTATGTAGTTCTGGACAATTCCCAGGCATGCTGGAATGTTCAATATGCATTGTGTGATGAGGAAACAACTGTGTTTGATTTAGTATAACATTTGATCATGTTGGATTATTACAAGTATTTTTCACAGCAGACATGTTGGGTAGGCAGCGACAAATGTAGAACATACTCGCAAGCAGACATTACACCTTTGACAGAAGTCCTACAGACCACAGTTCAAAAACTAATAAAACTTTCTTCACTCGGACTTCAGGAAGAGGAAGGTGGAAGAAGAGAATATTTGAGCAAAAGTTCTATTCTTGTAGTGTTCTATGGGGATGAGAACTATCTGCAAGTCGCCTTATTTTCTTGGCATAGTAACATACGTCTAGGGACAGGAAAGTCGCCAACAAATGATCTTTGACCCACGCGCGCTACTATTAGCTAGTTGGTTTCACGCACCTGTAATGACCTTTGACCCGAAGAGTTGTTGTTGTTCACGCGCATGCGTGTCACTCAGTCTCTTAGAGTTGACATGTGTTTGTTTGAACTTACCCCCTCTAATTCGTGTGTCTTCCGTCAATTACTCAGAACTGTGAGCGGCTCAGGTGGGTAAGCTAACCGGGCCTTAGGTGTAAGAGGACTGATGTGCATCTCCCAAGTAAGTCGTGCTTGTGCGTGTGAGTGTGGTATAAATTAGGGTTGGCCTGTACTGTTAGATTTCCAGTTATGATAAAATATTTTCCTTCAGTTGATAAATAATTACATAATAGCTATGCAAGTTACAAGTTTTTTTCAAAGTCTGATGTTTCATTTAGTAGTTGCAGGGTTTCATTTAGGGGGGGGCGAAAGGGGGCATTTGCCCCCCCTTGGGTTCTAAATGCCCCCCCCTTGGATTCTAAGTGCCCCCCACCCTTTTGAAAGAACCGATATTTATTAAGAGAAAAATGTAAACCAAATTAATAATAAACAATATTCACACAGCAATTCGTCTAGGTTTTTTGTTCCATACTGTAATAATATCATTTAATTGTGTAGATGAGAGCGTCTCGGGTGTCTCCATGGCTATTTTCATCAAATAGGATAATTGTGATTGCCCAATTCGATTTCGAATTCGTGTTTTAATTAGTTTCATTTTGGAGAAGCTCCTTTCCACTGAAGCAGTGCTGACAGGGATAGATAGACATATGTTTGCCAGGGTGCTAATGTTTGGAAAAATTTCACTAAGCATATCACTTGTGGTGAGCTCTTTCAACTGCAAGTGCAGGTTACCTTTCGGCTTCTTCGATAAGTAGCTTCGAAATGTTTTCCACTCCTCTCGGGTTTCGCGGGAAATAAGAGCTTCTTTGGTGTATTCATCTCCACCAGCAGTCTTAGCAGGCAGCTCTGCACCATAGTGAGCTAATAGTACATCTATTAAGTCCTCACCATATGTATGGAAGTCAGAAGAGTCAGCAGCTGGCACTTTCTTCGGATCAAAGATGCCAAATGAGGAGACAATATCTTGTGAAATAAATCTGCTGGATATGTTTGCCTTCAGCATCCTGATAAACGGTTCAGCCACTTGTCCTTGGAATGTAGCAATGCTTTCCGTGGTTAACGTGATGTCAGTGACTTCTTCGATCTCATTCTTTGCATCCATCAGTTCTAATACCCAGTTAGCAGCAGGTAACATGGCATCATCAAGTGTATTGAGAGTGGCATCAACAAGAGGGGTGATAGCTGTCAAGTCTATTCTCTCAGTCTGGAGAGCTCTGCTCAACTTCGCCACTTGTGGCAGAACATAATCAAGGAGGTATATGGCCACTAAAGTTGAGGGCCTACATAAGGCTTTACTGATACCTAGAGCTTCAGGTGCATGTGTCTGCTCATAGATATTGTTTAGAGCAGTCACAATTGCACTGTAGCTAGCTTTGACTGCCTTCACACAGCGTTCATGGGACAGCCAGCGAGTATCTGATGGTTTCACAACTTTCAGCTCAGGTAAGTCAAGCACCTGCTGTACTGCTTTGAGACTCTCAGCTCGCTTAGGAGAATAGTGGAAAAATTTCCAGAGGGTGGTGAGTGTGATGTACACATGTTTTATCCCACTGGTAGCATTAGCTGCTTGAACGCATGCTAGCTGTAGCAAATGGCAATGGCAGTGTACGAAAAGTGCATGAGGTGAAATTTTCTTCAGGAGACTCTGCACACCATTGTGTTTCCCAGAGAAAGTAGCTGCTCCATCGAATCCCATACCCACCAGCTTGCTAATCTGTATGTTTTTATCTTTCATGAATTCAACAAGGGCAGAATAAATAGTCTTTGCATCAGTAGCTTTCAATGGAACTATATCCAAGAAGTGCTCAACAGGTTGACCGTCCATGTTCACCCAGCGGAAGAAAATTGAAAGCTCTTCTGTGGTCGTCACATCAGTGCACTCATCTGCCATTATGCTGAAATGGGAAGCTTGGCGAAGCCGTTTCAGTAAACATTCTTCAGCCCATAAGCCAACTGCCTCAACAAATTCAACAACAGCAACTTTAGATGTGTAGGTTGCATTTAATCTAGCTCTTTCAAGGAACCCCTTTAAATCTTCTGCACCACAACTTACGATTAGATCAATAAGTTCATCAAAATTTGTTGTGTGGGGAATGTGGCGACGAGCTAGAAAATGGGTGCAACGAATTAGAGCTTTAATGGCCATTCTGTTCTTCAACTTTTCCTCATCATTAATTTGTTGGAGTTGCTGAATGACTGACCCTTCTTGTAGTGCTGTAGCTGCAGCCATCTCTGCTTCACATGATAGGAGGTGAATATCACTCTTTGCATGAATTTTCATCTTCTCTATTGCCTTCTTCCAGTTCGTGAAAGGTTTTGAGATCCATGTTCCTCCTGTTCTTTGAAGAGAAATTCCTCTCTTCCTGCAAACCTTACAAAAAGCTCCTTGGAAATTTTTATCAAACATCAGCCAATTGAAGCTCTCTTCCCATTTTTTGTTGTATTTTCGACTGCTTGCAGTGATTTTCTTGCTTTTCTCATGTGTAGTTAATCTTTCCTTTGCATGCTTCTCATGGACAATTAATCTTTTCTTGGCAGGACTTGGCTCCAAAAACTCAGTATCAGATTGATTGCTGTCAATTTTATCTTCTGTGTCACTGCTACTTGAGTGGCCAGGTGACTTTGAAGAGCTTGCACCACAGAAGAAAGAGCGAATATCCATTTGAGACTATCTTAAGCTGTCAGGGACTACGAGTGCTTAGAGTTCTGGTTCTGGAAGTTGTAGTAGAATCTGTATAGATCAAAACTCAACAACTGCTACGGTGAGCTGAGGGCTGGCCTTTTTATAGCCAGCCAGCAACCGTAAGTGTGAATCAACGTGTGATAAACCTAAGGGGAGGTGAGAGTCAGAGTTGAATAGTGTGTGAAATGCATCTAAATAGTGAATGTCACAGTTGACTGAAAATTGCTAGACGGTGGAGGTGAAAATGAGTAGCTGAATTAACTTGTCAGGATCTGACATATGCAGACCTCATTAGATAAGATTATGTTTTTTTAATGTAGGACATAGGCCTTCCAATAATTCTATTTCACTCCCATGGTGACCAGTGCCGCCCGCCCCCCCTTACATTTTCAAAACTCTATTTTGCCCCCCCTTGCAAGAATGTCTGGATGAAACACTGGTTGGTGTTACTGTTTTAGTTTGCTAGGAAGACAACTGGAACAAAACCATTCATCTTGAGGTTCATCTTCAAGCCCAACACATTCCCTGCAACAAAAAAAAAAGAGAGAGGTTATTTTGACATTTTAAAGACTTAGCTAAAGACTTTACCAATGAAACCACTGGTCACAAGCATCACATTGCACCATGTTTAATTTGGACGTTGAGCGAGGGCAAACGCTGCAAGCCTAGTCCTTCCTTAGTGCCTCCACTAAAAGTACAGTATAGAGTGAAATATTAAGATGATTATAAATAGAAGTACCTTTTTTTTCAACTGCAGACCAGCCATATTTGGTGAAGTATTTTTGTAGATTGTTCACTGGATATTGTGAATCTAAGATATCTGGGCTTATTTGTTCCATTATACCTGTTAAATTAATTTTTTCCTGCTTTATCACTAGACTCTGTAATGCCGACTTATTGCAGATCAGCGAGAGTACATCTAAAAATAGCATGGTAATTATTAAAATTTAAAAATTATATTTATTGGTACCACTTACGATAAATCTTGTGTTGAAGAGGTGGGCATTGCGTATTTGTAGTACTTAGTAAAATATTTAAAATGTCTGTTTTTTCGGTGGAATTTGGCTTTGATAGCCGAATAGTTTTTCTTTTCGTAGAATGAAAAGGCCGCTGCACGCCAATGTGTTTGTTTGGTGGCTGTTGATTGGAGGCTGGTAATTTCCCAATGTCTGATGACTGCTGTGTGATTTTCACATGGCTCAAGGCTGACGTAAGCAATTTGTTTATTTCCTGTAGGGTATTTGCATCTGCAACGTTGTCAATGGCTTTCTCAAGAACTAAAATCTTGTCATGAATTTTTTTCCTACATGTGGTTAGGTTGTCTATTTCGTCTGGATTTCTAATGTTTTGTAGCACTACGGCTTTGTCCATGGTATCATCTCTTTTGGAAGCTTGTGGTGTGGAGCTAGTTGAAGCTAATGAGCGCACTAAAAGGTGAACATGTTTACATATTGAGGCACGGATGAGGGCATCCGGGTAGTCACAGGAATACATGTGTAAGCATATATGGCAATCCGAACACATCATTGCACAGTTGTAAGGGCACACCTCATTGACCTGACCAACAATATACGTGTTTTTACCATCCATGGAGTTTACCTCCCACGTATGGTACTGTTTAGTTTCTGTAATTAGATTTACAGGCATCTTTAGGCTGGTCTTGTGTCGCACTCTAATTTGTGTTATTCTGTCACTCATTTTACCTTTTTCAATTTTTGTTATTCTCTCAAATCCTTTGTCTCTGGCTAGTTTTAATAGGACTCCAATGCAATTGTCTAGACGTTTGTTTACCTTTCCTTTTAGGTAAACATATTTTAACACTCTGTGGAAGGCTTCAACATACATATTAGTATTAATGGCAGCTTCTTTGCGGTAGCACATTGCCCATTGCTCCTTTTTTTTGACATAGTAACATTCAAAATAGTCGGCAAAATCACATGTCAGTGGCGAGTCTCGGAGACTTTGTAAAGTTCGTTGAAGCAATACTTCAAATTTGGGAACATCTGTCTCATCAAGTAAAACCCTCAAATTATGGTAGATGGTGATCTTCAGTTGATCGTCCGCCAGTTTGTCAATGTTCTTTCTCCATGCTTTATCGACAAAGTACAAAGTAGTCTCTTGGGTGGTGTACAAGTGTAAAATGTAGATGTCCAAGCATTATAGAACTGTTCCGCTAAGTCGGACATGAACCACTTAGGTGTGAGTACTCCTACTCTATCCTTAATAGCATCAAAGAAATGTGTCAACACAGGTTATCTTCTCTGTTGGAGATGCACCATGCGGCTGGAAAGCCTTCACCATAATCATCCACTATCATGATAGTAATAAGGATAAAATCGTATCCATTTGTGCCGAAAGTGCTATCAATGCATACTACCCGGTCTAACCTAAACCTTTTGAGGATGTCTGCTTGCAGTGATGTCTGTATACAGAGTATGAAATCCTTTTCAGCAAGTTTTTCGCTACCCTTGACTGGTGGTGTTCCTTGTGGTTTATATAACAACACAGGATCGTGATGGTGAGTTTTCATTTCCTCTACCCACAGATACACGCTAGTAGCATCATCTTGATGTCTTTTGTTGCCAGAACAAAAAGCCATTTTTATATTAGTTATATCTTTTCTTGTGAGCAGATGTATTCTGTGGTAGGAGTTGCCCATGTTATCTCTGATTTCATCAAGAATATGCTGAATGTCTACTCCATTAGCTAGCTTGGCAGCTACTGCTAACCTTTCAGTTTCTGATATTCGAAGGTGGCCCATGGACGTCTGATGGCCATAGTGAGTTTTATGAACTGTAACATTGACACTTTCATCTTTGTTTGTGTTTACAATCAGTGCAGTAGTGCAATATGCGTTTAGTTTAGATGTTCCTTGGCTTTTTAAATGTCTCTTCCCAATACCTCTACTCTCAAAGTTGCCACTTCTGTTGCAGTAAAAATACAAAGAAGAACCTTTTTTGCCACTGCTCTGCACATACCAACAATTGCATTTCTTTTCATAATCCTCCTTCCAAAGTTTGAATTCTGTACAAGTATACACACACACACACACACACACACATAAAAACGTAAAGCACATGTCAACCTATACGTACTTTACACTATTTTTAGAATCGAATATGTGTACTTACCTTCGATACATTGAAAGCTCTTTTTTTCACTTTCCATAGAAAAGCAGTGAACTTTCTCCAAATGAGACCTCAGCCCATCAAGATGATAACAGGTAAAAGCACATGTATCTTCTAAACATTTGATGTTTCCTCCGGCTTGCTGCTCATTAGGATGTTTTTGCTGCAAATGTTTGAACAAACTTCTTTTGTGAGCATAATTTGCTCCGCAAAGTTTACAATGAAATGGTGATGTAGACAGACCAATGGGAGATACAGACTGACTAATCTAACAAGGCTTACTTGCTTGTGTGGAGGCACCCGTGACTGCGACAGGTACAGACTGACTAATCGAACAAGGCTTACTTGCTTGTGTGGAGGCACCCATGACTGCGACAGGTACAGACTGACTAATCGAACAAGGCTTACTTGCTTGTGTGGAGGCACCCGTGACTGCGACAGGTACAGACTGACTAATCAAACAAGGCTTACTGGCTTGTGTTGAGGCACCCATGACTGCGACAGGTACAGACTGACTAATCAAACAAGGCTTACTGGCTTGTGTTGAGGCACCCATGATTGCGACAGGTACAGACTGACTAGTCAAACAAGGCTTACTGGCTTGTGTTGAGGCACCCATGACTGCGACAGGTACAGACTGACTAGTCGAACAAGGCTTACTGGCTTGTGTTGAGGCACCCATGATTGCGACAGGTACAGACTGACTAGTCGAACAAGGCTTACTGGCTGGTGTTGAGGCACCCATGACTGCGACAGGTACAGACTGACTAGTCAAACAAGGCTTACTGGCTTGTGTTGAGGCACCCATGACTGCGACAGGTACAGACTGACTAGTCGAACAAGGCTTACTGGCTTGTGTTGAGGCACCCATGACTGCGACAGGTACAGACTGACTAGTCGAACAAGGCTTACTGGCTTGTGTTGAGGCACCCATGACTGCGACAGGTACAGACTGACTAGTAGGGAGAACTAGATAATTAGGAGCATTATAAGTTATTAAGTAGAGTCCCTAATGGTAACTTACCTTTATGATGAATTCTTCTAGCACGTGTTGGTTCCAAGTACACATTAGGATGATAATATGTATCCTTGTGTATTAGTCTGTAGAGATCCAACAATTTTTTTCTTAAGTACCCAAATGTCTGAAGGACAAATAGGTTGTGAACTAAACTTGTTATAAAATTAAACACTTCTTACAGCAATTTTCCATTCAGTAGCTCTTCAAGCATGATTTTTCTAAAAATTCCCATATGCTTCTAATAGGTAAAAGCAAGTAAAATATTAATCCAACATTATCATTTGGTGTAGCAGATTTACCTGTTGAAATGAGAATGGTTGTTCCAAACATCGGTAAAACATGTACTAAATAAAAATTAAATTTTTTCTAAACATTAATTTATAACAAGCAATATTCAAACGTACTTGGCAAATAAAGACACCACAATCTATTCCATTATCTTGTTTTGGTATATCCTGTTAGGTGACGAATGTGATATTGATTCATTGTTAATAATTATTGATATGGTATCTACCTTTCGAATGATGTACTTCCATTCAGACAAATTTGAATATTTGCACCTGTGCTTCAAATAGGATCTGTAAGAACATTTAGGTAAATCTACATCATGTTAAAAACATTGCTCACTTGATATGTGACCAGTACAATACATTGTCTTTGTATAGGGAGTCATAATATTCAGCTTGTTGTGCCTTTATATCAACAACCTGCAATAGTTCGTTTAAAATACAGTGACCCATATTGTATACTGTAGATCTATAACGTACAAGCAAAGTCCAATGGCATCCACCATCATTGATAATAAACAGAAGCAAGTCCTGTTGTGATATGTCAACCTGCATATGACATTATTTTAATGTACGAATGTTTACCCCTCACTTATTTGTACGTACGTTTGTATACCATTTCTCAATCCCCTTATAGCCACTTTTCATATATTTATTTAGAAAATGGGAGCTAATTGGTAGTATGAGCTTCTTGCACTCCTAAATGAAGTACGTATTCAGTGATTAAGCACATTTCTTACAATCAAAAATACATACCTTGATAGTCTCGCATTCTATCAATTTCGCATACTGGAACATGACCTACATATGTACATAAGTATTTACATATCTAAACCCTGCACTTAGTAAGAACACAACAAACCTGGTCTGTCAAATATGTTGGGCCAACAATATTGTTGCACTCACTGATGGACAAAGATAAACTTGAGGGTTCTGCATGACATATAACATTATTTCACCACAGTGATTTTAGGTGCTCTATTGTGCATGAGGCTGTATGTGTGTGAGTGTGTGGATGGATATATGTGTGGGTATGCTTTGATGTCACATGTTTAGTCCAGTAGTGTTGGTATTAGTCGGTAAAGTGTCATTTAGTAGGCACATCCACATTTTAAATTAAAATTTTTATTCTTTTGCCCACCCCCTCTAGATGCAGAATTCAACCCTGTCATCTACGTACAGTGTGACAGTATTACATTGGGCTCTGATGAGAAACTGAAGTACAATTGCAAGAAGGATTTCATGGGTATGTATAATAGATTTATCAAAATAGAACTATTTGTACTCTTTTTATTACCTCTTGATACTTCATAAAATAATTGGTATGGCTCTTGCTGTAGTACAGTCACAACACTGACTGAGGTCACCTAAATAATCCATCAATAACTCTAAAATACCAACACAACACTGACATGTGTTTTGTACCTCTGCATCATCCATATATATCCAGTCTGTGTCACATAATGGTGACTTCACGAATGCCGTATAGTGACCACAGCCTCTATAGAGGGATTTATAGACTACAACTCCTGCTAGTTGATATATTGTCATTTTATTGTTGATCTGACATGAAATAGTTGTGCTCTGTACAATTCATGAAGCAAAACATAAATAGGATTTGCATATTATTGTCAGTGTGTTTGTCATTACCTGGATTTGGATAACATCATTGTTTCCGTTTCTGTGCATAAGGAAGAGTTTAATTTGTTTAGTTGTATTCATTTACAGAACTTACATTGGCCCATGTTGCACTGGAAGTATGCATAGCAATGATGGTTTCTTCTTGATATTTGTTTTTTTTCTTTTCTTGTATTTTTCATGCACCTGCAAGTATTACTTTTAAATTTCAATTGATGTATATTTGTGATTTTCCTTACCTGTTACACATACTGCATACATGCTCTTCACCGAAGTGCATGTCCATTACTTCTTGCATTGACTTTGAGGTTGATGTCTGTATAATATTCACCATGCCTGTATTGCAGATGCTCACATTTGTCACATTACCTGAACTTTACTGTTTCTTTTGTTGTGTGGGATGAAGATACCAAACCACATTGAGTGCACATCACTAGTATACACAGGTAATGGTATCTAAAACATCACGTTTAGCCGATTATTTTACCTGTTTCTGTGGATTCAATCCATAGCGAATCTGAGGCAATATCTGTATAGCTGTTAGTACAAAACATTCATTTGGTCGTTATCCCAACGTGCATGTCAATGAATCACGGTTTTGAAATATCATTACTGGGCAGTGCAACCATGTACATACATATCAGCAATTTCAAACCACGATTAATCATGTCACTAAATGTTTATTTATTTATGCTGCAACCTGATGGTACTGCTTTTGCTGAGATGCACAACAGAAATATAGCTGAGTGATTAACTGATTTACAATTATATCAAAATAGCTATGATGATTATTCTTACTGGATGTTACTTTTTTAGCTAAAGGTATGATCATGAGATATTCTTTGATTGAAACTTATTCAGATGACAAAAAAAAATTGTCGTCATCATGGGTAATGCGAAGTAATAATTGTTTCTACTCAGAAGTGGTCAGTTTTTTGTTCTTTTGTTCCAAGCTTGCAGCATTGAGCATGTTGCAGTACACTTTACCATACCTTGATAATTTAGCGTGTGTGTGTGTGTGTGTGTTTGTGCGCGCGTGCATGCGTAACATTGTGTTTGTGTTTTAATTACCTTTCTTTTTTCTTATAGTGTGTGAGACCAGATTGTAGTGCATGGATGCAGGTGCTGCAGTTGAAAATAGAGCCAGTGGTGGTGAGAAACGTTCATTTTCAATGGTATTACCCCTTGCAGAGATACCACAAGTGGAAGTGGTAGGAAGTAATGTGATGTCATCATGCAATTCCCCTATTGACAATATGATTTTGTAACTCCTCAGTCCTCACCCCTCTTGTATTTTGTATTTTACAAGTGAAGAGTCAAAAAAATATGTGTGTGTGTGTGTATCTGTGCGTGCGTGTGTGTATAGTTGTTGTTGGGGGGAGGGACCTGAAGACTGTTAAACCATATACAGTAGAACCTCGCTTATCCGGACCCCAAAGTTACGGGCACCTCGATCAACCGGGCAGCACTATTTGAGGAAGTTGAATTATTATGGGTGGGGCTACGGATAAACGCACGCG
>WLWD01003465.1_pt1 | contig 33138 bp, 12 predicted proteins | sample 6712731 | NCBI WGS metagenome assembly WLWD01 (sample SAMN12718690, study PRJNA576275) | sponge metagenome | isolation source: marine sponge | host: Mycale hentscheli | place: New Zealand: South Island, Marlborough, Capsize Point | collected 2014-11-01
GAAGCCCTGGACCGCTCTATAACAGATTACTGGAGGACAGCTTATGTTCGCTGCCACCAGAGTGCCACACTAACTCTCGCTGCGCACAGCTTAGCTTGCAAAGAAGGTTGGATTAGGTTAGTTTAATGCAAAGCTTACAATGTGGACACTAAATTAAAAGAGTGGACATGAGCTACTTATATGAACACTGGCGCAGGGCCCCTCAGGCCTTACGGCACATGACAATGACCATTCACTACACAATGACTATTCACTAACTACATGACTTGCACAAACAGGCTATTACGAGTTCTACAACTTTTACTACTCTCATGACCACAATTACACGTAAACAACTATAGTTCAGTTCTCTGGCTTCAGTCTTGCTACTGCTTGCTTCTCATGTGGGAGTGGCTCCCGTCATACTCCCACATCTCCCCCCTCCTGGAAAAGATGTTCGTTCTCTCCAGCTTCAACGTCTTCATGACATCTGCTCAAGGCGTCCGCCACGACATTCTCTGATCCCTTCCTGTAAGTGATAGAGAAAGAAAACTCCGACAACTTGAGAGCCCAACCTTGGACCCTCCTATTACATTGCTTTCCAGCAACTAACGACTCCAGACCTCTATGGTCTGTCACAATCTCAAAATGCTTCCCGTATAGGAAGTAGGCGAAATGATTCACTGCCTCCACCACTGCTAGGCATTCCAGCTCCTGAGCACTGTAACACTGCTGAGCCCCCTTCAGCTGATGCGAGAAGAAGGCCACAGGTCTTCATTCGTCTCCACGTCTCACCGACAGAACAGCTCCGATACCCGAACTACAAGCATCACACTCTAACATAAACGAATCCTCTTTCTGAGGAACACATAGGACTATGGAATTACAAAGACATAAACACAGCTCACGAAAAGCCTCAATCATCAGGCTAGTCCACACCAGCCTCCCACAAGCCGATCCAGACGTATGAGGCGTCAAGACGGCCGTCCAACGATGCTTTCCCCTCACGAACCGTCGATAGAAACCCACAAGGCCGAGGAAGCTTCTCAACTGTTTTCTGTTCCTTGGCATTGGATGTTCCGCAATCGCCCTCACTCTGTCCCCAGGGACAGAAACCACACCATCACCGATGAGGTGACCCAAAAACTCTAACTTCCTCTTCCCAAACGCACATTTCTTCTTCTTCACTGTCAATCCTGCTAACTTCAATACCTCAAACACTTCCTCCAAATGCTTCAAATGCACTTCCCAACACTCAGACACCACTAAAACATCGTCAATGTATACCCGTGCATAATCCGAACATGGCACCAACACTTGGTCCATTAACCTCTGGAATACTGAGGGAGCGTTTGTAAGTCCAAAAGGCATCCGCCTAAACTGAAACTTCCCAAACGGGAAAACAAATGCTGTCTTCTCCCTATCCTCCTTTCTTACAACTACCTGATGAAATCCTTTCTCTAAATCCAACTTTGACAACACCCGTCCAACTCCTACTCTCTCAATCATTTCATCAAACCCTGGTATATAGTACGGTTCTCGTACTGTTACCCCATTCACCTTCCTAAAATCAACGCACAATCTAATCCCTCCATCCTTCTTTTTAACTGGTACCAACGGAGAAGCCCAAGGGCTACTGCTCCGTTCGATGATACCGCTTTCTTCCGATACATCTAACTCCTTCTTCACTGCATCTCTTACTCCTAGTGGCACCGAGTAAGGCGTCTGCCTGATAGGTGACACATCCCCGGTATCAATACACAACTCTACCCTGTCTGTACATCCAGGTTTTCCTTCAAACAAACACTCTTACTTTCCCAACAAATCATCTAATTCTTCCTTCACGAAACCTTCACACTCCCCACTCAATACATTTCTCTTACTAACTTCTTCTTCCAACACTACATCCACTCTGTTCACTTCTAATCTCTCCTTGAACTCTTTCAAGCAATTCACATGCACAACTCGCATATGCTTCTCCGACTCCAACGACTAATCCTGTAGTTCACTTTCCCCACTCTCTCTTTCACTTTGTAGGGTCCCTCCCAGGAATCTGCAAGTTTACTATACATCCCCGGTACCCTGTACAACACTAACTGTCCCGCTTTGAACTCTCTTAGCTTACAACCTCTGTTCATGTAACTTAACCTACTCTGCTTACCCTTCACCATCTTAACTGCTGCACACTCTCGCATTCTCTCCAATCTCTCAGCCATACTTCTAACCCACTCACATACATTCAGCTTCTGACTCTCTACCTCATAGAGCCCATGGTATAAGGCATCTAGAGGGGTTCTAACTCTATACCCATACACCAAATCGAACGGACTAAATCCGCTGTCTGCATGGGGCATCTGCCTCAATACATACAACACAAAGTTTACCTGACCTACCCAATCTACTCCATCATTCACACACTTGCCTAAAATCCCTTTAAACGTACCATGCATTCGTTCCACTGACCCATTTGTCTCCAGATGATATGGAGACGTTCTAAGCTTCTCAATCCCTAACAAATTGCACAATTCCCTCACTAACTTCCCACAAAACTGACTCCCCTGGTCAGAAAGCATTCTTTCAGGCACAGATGTTCTCGAAAATATTCCCCACAAACCCTCAGCTACAGCCTTAGCTGTGATACTGCGTAAAGGCACTGCCTCTGGCCATCTAGTAGCAAGGCAAACGTAAGTCAACAGAAACCTACAACCACCCTTTCCCTTTGGCAGAGGTCCCACCAAGTCGACAGCTATCGACTCAAAGGGTTCTGTCAAGACTGGTCTCTCTACAGTAGGCGCTCGCCTAGGCTTGTGCTTACTACGAACTTGACAAAGTTTGCACGAGTTACAATGCTCTAAAATGTCCTTCACCATCCCAGGCCAAAAAAAGTACCTGCCTACCATCTGTGCTACTTTCTCGCTTCCTAGATGTCCCCCCTTCTCGTGTCCTAAGACTAAGATCTTCTTCCTAAACTCCTTCGGAATGACCAACACATCCCTATACTGCTCCCATTCTACATACTGACCTCTCACTAACACTCCTTTCTTCCATTCAAATCCTCTCTCTTTCTTCTCACCTAGTTCTCTCCACAGCTTCAGACCTTCGTCTTCAGCAAGTGCTCTCACAAACTCTTCCTGATCTTTCCCTGAGCCTACGTAACCTATCTCTCCTGCTAACGCTCTAACTCTTTTCTCTGCTTCGTCACAAGTATTCTCCTTATCCCATGCCACTGGCATTCCCTCATCTACAGACTCACTCTCTGACTCTGCATTCTCATCTGTCCTCAACCCACTTGAGGACTCACCGTTTGCCCGGAGTTGCTCAGTCATTTCCGTAGGTCCGACTTCTTCCACCCCATGGCTCTCACCCACCTTGCTACTGACTTCAGGCCTAATTAAGGGATCGAGCTGGCTACTAGGATCACTCTCCTCTATCGTGCACCACAAATCCTGCACACTACAATCCACATCACACACTTCTAGCTCGGCTAACTCCTTAGCTCTGCTACGGGTAACTACATTTACACTCTTCCCTTTCTCCTTCTTTCCTCCCCCTTTGTATTCAGTGATCGCTCTTCTAAAGGCTTCCCCCTCAGTGTTGCTCAGCACATCATACGGCACAATACATGTAACATCTTCCCCTTCTCTCTCTTCAATGACACACAACTTAGAAAACTTCAACCCTCCAATCTCAAAACTAACCAAAGTGCTCTCATGCACACTGGTGTTACCATGCACATCTGCAATGTGAACATGTCCACAAAGCACACAGTCCTTAGTCACCATGGACCTCGGAACTATACCTATCTCAGCTCCCGAATCTATTAAGACTCTACACTCGACTCCATTCACAACTCCCTTAGCCATGTTTCCCTTCTTAGCCCCCACGACTACTCTCGAAACTCTCCCTGTCGTGCCCTCTTTCTTGACACTAGTCCCTACCTTCTTACTGGGACAGTCAGGACTACGGTGGCCTTGCTTACCACACGTAAAACAAGTTGCTGGCCTACTCACACCATTCAGCCCCCCCAACTTCTTTCTACAATCTGGAGCTTTATGCCCCTTCTCACCACAACTGAAACAAACTGGTACTAAGCTAACCCTCTCGGCACCAGGACCCACTTGACTTCTCAAGCCACTCTCTCTGAAATTTCTCACACTACTCTCTGTGCTACTCCCGAGCACCTTATAAAAGTTTCCCTTCAATTACACGTTGAGTTAGTGCAGCCGCCAAAGCCGCTACACAGTCATCCCTCGAGCTACATCCCTGCAATACCCCACTGCATATTCTCTCCACCACTTCCATGATCTCAGAAGCACCCTTTGCCTTGAGAGACTCCCCAGTCAGCTCGAAGAGCTGATGGCCGTAGGTGAGGCTAGTCTCTCCTATAGCCCTGAGAAGCACTCCCTTGACATCTGCATAACTACCACCCTCATCTCTCACACCTGCAATTCTATTGCACAAACGTTCCGGTAACCTAGGAAATAGTCTTTCGGCCCACTGACTTTCCCCAATCTTACACTCTGACATAATTCTCTCGAACTTACTCAAGTATCCTAACATCTCTGTACCCTCCTTGTATGAACCCAAAATCTTAAGTTTCTCTGCCTGTAATTCTCTCTTGTCTCTCTGCTCGGCTTCCTCTGCAAGCCTTCTAACCCTATTATCCTCGTCTCTCTCTCACCTCCTAGCCTCATCCTCTCTTCTCCTTTCCCCTTCACTCTCCTTTAGCCTACCCATTATTTCCAACATCTCTAACCGCCTAGCTTTATCTGCCTCTGCTCTGCTAGCCTGGTCCCTCTCTTCTTTCTCAGCCATGTATCTAAGCAATTTGTCTACCTCCGAACTCATGCTTGCTGTCGTCTCTTCCTCTGGTTCTGATTCTACTGATCTCTCCTCTGATCTATCCTCAACTCCTTCCTCACCCCTTTCTGCCTCGTCCTTTCTACCTGCTACCTCAGTGCTCACCTCCAAGCCCTCCTCCTCACTATAGTGCGGCTCTCCACTGGGCCTGCTAGGGTAAGCGGAACGCGAAAGCACCCTTGCCGGAACGTATGAAGGCCTGTAAGTTCCCTCTTCGGCCGTTTGGGGCGCCCGCCGAACCGTCCGCCTCTTGCCACCAGCCGCCTGGTCGGTCATGGAAGGGAGAGTGTCCTCGCCTTCCGAAAGAGACCTGCACAGAAATAAACGAAGTGATCACACTGGGCAAAATACCCAATTAGAAATAAAATTCCACGAAGAGAGTTTACAATCCGAAAATCCATGAACAAGAAAAATCGTTCCCAATCCCAACACAACACAACCAACAAAAATAGAGTGGACACCAGTCTCTCAGGCACCGTAGCAACCGTCGATGGACCAAGCGTCCTGGATACCCTGCACCTTCGCCTCGGCTCTAGCACTGTGGCTCCTCATCTTAGGGCTTTTGCCGTAGCTCAGCTCCTGGAACTCCTTCGCCGTAGGTGGAAGCTCCGCTTAGCGCGTGTAGATTTGCGACTCGAGACCCTCGGCTCTCTCGTCTGGTCTTGACTCTCGGAACGTCTCCCAAGAACCGTCTGATTTGAGAATTTCTCCTATTGGAGTTCTTCGCCAGGAGTGGAGTGGTCCCGTAGACAAGTTCTTCTCCACAGGATCCCACCGCTGCCACCAATTTTCTGTGGGGGTCCAGCCCCGAAGCCCTGGACCGCTCTATAACAGATTACTGGAGGACAGCTTATGTTCGCTGCCACCAGAGTGCCACACTAACTCTCGCTGCGCACAGCTTAGCTTGCAAAGAAGGTTGGATTAGGTTAGTTTAATGCAAAGCTTACAATGTGGACACTAAATTAAAAGAGTGGACATGAGCTACTTATATGAACACTGGCGCAGGGCCCCTCAGGCCTAAAGGCACATGACAATGACTATTCACTACACAATGACTATTCACTAACTACATGACTTGCACAAACAGGCTATTACGAGTTCTACAACTTTTACTACTCTCATGACCACAATTACACGTAAACAACTATAGTTCAGTTCTCTGGCTTCAGTCTTGCTACTGCTTGCTTCTCATGTGGGAGTGGCTGCCGTCCTACTCCCACACTCAATATGCCACTATTTATGCTTTAGCTGTCCATTACTCCTCATATCTATATGTACAGTTGTCTATGGTTATGGGGATGCTATTGACCACCCTCCAAATTCAACTGCTGCTTGTATCTACCACAATTTCATGCCATCAAAAATTATATAATATATATTGTATGTCATTATACAATTATATTGTGTCAATTTTTTTGTATAATTAAAAAAAAAAGTTGAAATTTAACAAGTACAGTGCTTCCAGCTTAACTTTTTGAAACACTATGATATGATCAATTTTATCTCACAAAACTGTAGTTACAAATTTCTTGTCACTTAAAATATAGGTTAATACAAACACAGCACCACAAGGTTCCTCAAAATCTTCAAACCAGACTTCTCCCATAGACTCTAATACATTATCGCCATTTTATTTTGTCGTCAATATTTTCTACCGTGTCGTCACCGGATCGTCATTCAATCCTCACCCGTGTTGAATTCGTCATTATGATGCGGTCCAAACGGTACTTTCCCTATTAATTTCTTGCCCCGCGTGTAGGTACTTTCCCTTATTAGAAATTGCTGCGTGCTAATTAACTTTATTCAACTGCGGTAACTCACACAGCTAATGAGAATCGTTTAAATTACTGGTTGATATTATTAATACCAGAAGTATTTCCAACAAAGATAATGTAGCAGGCCCTGCTGACCCTCTCCTGGTGATGCTCAAGGTCATCTAGTAAGTATTAGTCATTGTTGAAGCTGTCAGTAGATGATGCCACTGGTAAACTTGGACTAAAGAACTGGATATTAACTCCCACACCTACACTATGCCAATGCTGACCAGTCATTCTTCTGAAACACATAATTAATATACATTTTCTTTATTATAAAGTCGCTATATCAGATTTTTTATTTAAACGTTATGCCTAGATTTATTCATTCTTGATAATGCACCTTCATAACAGAAAACTGGTAAAAATATAATGTAAATGTGTGACAATACTAATGACAACATCAGAGGGATTCCAGAAGAGCCTGTAAAGTGCCTGTCAGAGTGAGGTGGAATCAGGACCGATGAATGTTTCACACATCAGTGTGCAGCCTAGCACATATGTGACTGGTTTTGGGGAAATCGGCCTAAACGGGCATCTAAAGTTTTCTATTTTATTCTACCAGTAGGCTGCACGGGGCCTTGGGTTGCCGTCCTCCTAATTTGGAAGCTGTAGCACAAGCCGTCTTCGCCCTACGCACTACAACACTTCAGTATTTTTGCTAAACTTATTATTGCTGATTTCGAAAAAAAACGCCGGGTAATGGCGTTGCTAAGGTCAGGGGGGCGTGCCTTGTGTCCGTATACTATTACTGCGTGTCTCCGGGACACTATGGAATAAACCGGTTACAGGCGGATTGAAAGAAGTCTAAAAGGCTTAATGCAGGGCGGCTCCTTAAGAAACTGTGATGGCGAGAATTGCGTGAGTACGTGAATTATGTAGAATAGTAAGTGAATTAGTTAGCTACAGTTTTTTCCCCTATGTTAGTGAAAAGCCCGCCAATAATTTCTTAGCAACTACTCTCCGTACACGAGTCCAACCGGCTAGTGTTTCTAGCCTCCTAGTGTGAGTTCTAGAGCATGCCAGAGCTTACAACTGCGTCATAAGCTATAGCTAACTGGTGTCTATCCATTTCTGCCATAAAAAAAAATTTGAAAAAAATCTACCCATAAGGCTTTACCCGGGGATACTGAAAAAAATTGTTTGCCGCGTTTAGGCCGATTTTCCCAAAACCGGTCACATATAGCAAAATTAGATGCAGCAATATTAAGTTTTAGTTCATAATAATATGAACTATATTTTTCTCCAGGTCTCCCAAGTTTTGTTTACAACCTAGCTAACTATTCTAAAACTACTAGTTTAGACATAACTTGTCAACTAAAATCTAAATCACTGATTACTCACATCTTAGCTACTAATCCAGAGCGCAGAAGAGGTGCTACAATCACTGATTCCTCTCATCAAGGTGCCTCTGCGTGTCCATTCTTGGCAGGCATTTCAGGAATGCTTAGTTCCTCTGTTTTTGGCTTCACCTGGTTCTAAACAGCAGTACCGCCAGTCCCCGCCTAGTACGTCCTCTAGATGGACGACAAGAAACTTACTTCCTGGCCAAAGTGCAGAAACTAGTTACCACTTCCAAGAACGCCTTAGCTTGCACCCGGTGAAAGAAACACAATAAGTAGTGTTACCCGCTTTTTGCCACCCGGCAATAATTGACTTGAGTGCGCCTGCGCTAAGATTTTACGCAGCAATTACGTAGAAGGCATACCGCTAAAAGCTGAATAAACGTCATCTGACGTCATCAAATGGCGATCTCTGCCGCAAAAGCTGATAATCAGCCAAAATTTTCCAATTTTATCCACTAAATAATATATTTCAACACACACAAAAAATATATATGAAACTTCAATTATTACTCTATGTTCTGACAAGTCTAGAAAGGTCCAAGTATAAAAACACAAGAATGCTGGCTTAAACACTTTTGGTACTTTTTTGCTACATTTTTGGCCATAAATTTTGAAATTTTTGAGTAATGAAATAAATTTGGTGCACCAATTTATTTTTTTAATAAACTTCACATGCCTCTTCAAGGTGTCACCTACCACATGAGTAACCACAAAACCACGTGCTTCATTACATAAGGCAGAGTCACCACACCACAAACTAATTTGATGTACCTATTAACATAGCCTTAATACATCTACATACAAAAAATAAACTTTGTAGACTTTTTGGTTTCCCTGCAGTAGAATAAAAACAATAACACAGTCAAAATTTCAAAAAGTTTGCTCTTTAAGCTGGAAGCAATGTATATAGAAAATATAGTAAAATCATGAATAAAATTATATGAATGATTCAATGTGAAGGACAAAGTAATACTGGAATGTGTGTGGCCATATCTAAAGGTGTAGGTGATGTACTGGATTCTTCACATTACTGTTGAGTACTTCAAAAGTTTGTCACTCCAAGAAAGTAAGAATATACTTTAAATACACGCTTAAGCACACAACATTCAGACTTACTTGAGGAGGATTTCAGCCGCAGTCCTGTGCTTCTTTTCCTCTAAGAATTGTACTACATTAGTAGCTCCAGATCACCCTCCGCAACTTCAGCCAGTTTTAGCGCACAACTAGAAGCCCATATAATCGATAAACTACGGGTGATTAGTTATAACGGAGCATATATTGAATACCACGGAAGAAACTGCCACAGCTTCTTTTTCATCTCTACAAGTAAACTTACGGTAATAATGCGCACCTTAGACTCGCCTCGTTTTTACTGTGGGCGTCAACATTTTCGTGCGTTTGAGCTACTACTGTCATGTGACCTTAATTTGTTTCCGGTTTCGCCGAGTGCATTCCTCTTTTGCCACATTTGTGGTCGCGCCAACTCAACGTGGATATATTACAGATATTTCACTCTCAGGCTTTATTTTTACTTGCCTCTGGCTCCTGAAAATAAATTAGCCTGCTCATAAAATGTTTCGCTATATCACACTCTGATTCGTGTAATAAGTAATCACATGTTTTTTCAACATTTTCCCATTATGAACACTGCATATTGGAAGCTCCTACATGCCCAGGGCTGTATCTAGTAAATATTTCCTGGGGGAGGGGCGAATGTTTAATGTCAGCTGTATATAGTATAGGCAAACTTTTACAATATCTGCTTATATATGTATGTGTACAATATATCTATATGTATAGTGCTTCATACAGAAGGAGAGTACACTGGAAATCCCCCCTCCAAAGAAAATGTTCCCCCCTCCCTTATACCCATAAAAGCTTCCTCAATATTAGTAAAGTACAATATGAATACTTATAATACTTGAAATATGTGACCGATTTTGGGGAAATCAGCCTAAATGCGGCATCCACATTATTCTATTTTTTCTACCAATAGGCTGCATGGGGCCTTGGGATGCCGTCTTCCTAATTTGGAAGCTGTAGAACAAGCCGTCTTCGCCCTACGCACTACAACACTTTAGTATCTTTGCTAAACTTAATATTGCTGATTTCAAAAAACGCTGTGTATATAAAGGAGTTGCTAAGGCCAGGGGGCGTGCCTTGTATCCGCATACTATTACCGCGTTCTCCGGGACACTATGGACTAAACCAGTTGCAGGCGGATTGAAAGAAGTCAAATAGGCTTAATATAGGCCTCCTCTAGAAACTATGATGGTGAGAATGGTGTGAGTACGCGGATTATGTAGAATAGTAAGTGAACGAGTTAGCTACAGTTTTTTCCCGCTGTTAGTGAGAAAAACACCAAACAATTTCAAAGCAACGCTCTGTACACAAGTCCAACCAGCTAGTGTTTCTAGCCTCGTAGTGTGTGTTCTAGAGCTTGCCAGAGCTTACAACTGTGCCATAAACTAGAGGTAATCGATGTTTATCCATTTCTGCCATAAAAAATTTTTTGAACAAATTCAACTTATAAGGCTTTACCCGTGGATACTAAAAAATATTGTTCGCCGCGTTTAGGCCAATTTTCCCAAAACCGGTCACATATAAAGTATATAAAATAAAACTAATACCAGTTGCCCTTAAGGGTGCTGGCACACTCTTTGAGCGCGAAAATCCTGCCAAATAGGCCACGGTTGCTATAGGGCCTGTTAAACTTACTTCTGCTTTTCCCCGAATTATTTTATTTATGCAGGCCAGCAAGTACTGTTAGGAGAAAGCACCTACCGAGAATGAATACTGGAAGTCGATCGCATCTCAAGAAATACTCACGTCACCATTTTGGACATCCTGGCAGTACTGCACGGCTACCGCTGTAGTTTAGAAGCCGATTTTTTGTATATCATTTTCTTACCCGTGCGTGCATGCCATAACGTTGAGTTTTTGTTGAATTTTATTTTACATTTCTATTTACTTACTTTACCACGTGAACTATTGTCGATTATTTCCGTGAAATTTTGTACATTAATAATATCTCAACGTTTTAGGGTAGACCCGGGCTAGGGCTAGGGCTAGGGCTAGACCCGTGTGGCCCTAAGCCCTGGCAAAATATGAACTATAGCAGTTAGTCCATTCCTGAGCAGTACACAAGAGAAGATTCTGGATCCATTACTTCAGAGCGCGAGAATTTTTTATTGTAAGTTGACTCCGCCCCACCCTATCAGTACGCGCGTAGTGGTGAGTGAGGCACAGCTGCATTTCACGGGCACTAATTTGTTACAGAGCGGGGCGCGACTTTGTGGTGGATAACGCGCTACTATTGAGCTGGAGTGCGGTACTAAAGGCGCCCAGGCATTGCTATGTGTGAGCACCCTTAAAAAGCAGATTGGTTTTATTAAACTCATAAAGGGTATAAATAATATTTGATTCTCTAATATAGAAACTGATTTTTTTTAACCAAGCTTTTCACCAATATGTATCTCAATAAAAATACGAAGAATACATTAGGAGAGCTTTGGCTGTTTGAAATTTGATTTAATATTATGTATTTTAGTTTATTACTAATGTAAATAAAGTAGCAATATAAAAACAACTGGGGGGGAGAAAGCCCACCTTCCGCCCCAACTAAAAGTGACCCTGATACCCCTGTATAGCTCAGACTACTGTAATTTTATATTTATGGCATATTTATCCTGCTTTACAATGGGGCTTTGAAGCACAACCATTTTACTAAAATATTTTATGTACAATAAACAATTCCTTGCACTTGTCGAACAATAATGTGGATAATATTTCACTCCTGAATTTCGTGAGCCAAAGGCAAGTGAAAATACTTACATGTGCTCTTAAAATATCTCCCAATATTGTATGCTGGCTTGTGTAATCTTCACTTACCTGGACACTCCTAATATGGACACAAGTCAACCGAATCACTATAAAGCTCTACTTTGACAACCTTTACCATTCACATTGGTATGAGGAGCTGTGATTGTCCAAAAAGCAACAGCTGGCGGAAGCCTATTTACAATTGGAGAGACTCTACATATAGATGTCCTGCCCTGAAGGTGGGGGCACCACATGTGGAATCCCTACCAGAAAGACATAAGGAATATAAAATACCTCTATCACCATACAAAAAATACAATTAATATGTAAACATATGATATAATTCCAAGTTTAGAACAAAATGTCGTAGCATCATCATAATAGATAAAACATTAATTATTGCTTAGATCTTAAAATATGCTACAGCAATTAAATGTACCATTTATATAGGCTTATATTTTAATAGGTGGTTCTGGATAGTAGTGGATCTATGTTTGAGCCTATTTTTAATGAGTAAGTTAATGAAATAGAAATATATATACATATATAATTATATATATATATATACTAGCAAGTACCCCGCCACACAGTGGTTCTTGACATATTGCAAAGTAAGAATGCAGAGTGATTTTTACATTCCCTACTATTGGTTAAGATTACATCAGTTTCCCTCTCGTGCTCTCTTTGTTCTGAACTATCTCAGCTTTTCTTATCCCCCACCTTTTCTTTCTTCAGCTCTTTCTTCTTGAGTCATGGACTGAGTCCCTTCTCCTTTGTTTACCTCTCCTGTTTCTAAATATCTCTGTCCTTCTACCAGGATTGGGGATTTAGGCGCTGCAAAACTTTGCCTCCTTTTTCGTACTTTTTTTCGTACATTCACCTTCCTTTTTTGAAACTTATGCTGCCTTTAGTCGTCGATTTCACCCACCCTGTAGTTACAATTGATCACTTTCTACTGAATGTGATAACACTTTACCTATTCATGTAATAACGGTGCTTAACCAAACTGACTAAGCTAATGAATTATTCATGAATACACACCATCGTCAGTCACCATTATCGTTACTGACACACAAGTGTATAAATTTATAGATATACCATAGTTGCTTAGTAAGTGCATGTAATAAAACAATATCACTCATGAGTGGGGGTATCACCAACAAAAAAAATTATACATCCTCCAACTTAACCTGTAGACTGAACATATTTTTGTACCACAAAGAGTATTTCGGAATAAAAAAGAATAGTATTTTTTGAAAAATAGATAAGATTCACAAAGACAATTACGGTGAAGTGATATGTCATAGTTTTTTGAGTTACTAAAGTGAATCTGTTTCATTTTACTTGCACAAAGCTTGCTTTGTGAGCAGTTTGTCCATCCCCACCCAAAATAAGCTGAAATAATTCATTGGGCTATTATGTTATGTAGTATGACTATCACTGCTCTATCACCAGTTATATATGAAGGCAATGAAAACACAACACAGTACATTTCTTGTAATCAGCATTTTGATGTGACCCTCACTTCAATAACTGCATGACATCATTTCCCCTCAAAATAACAATCTTCTGTCACTTGTTGGTCTTTACACTGTTCTAAATGTAAAGATGGCTTGAACCTTTACTATAACTTTATCTTGGTATATATTATATAATAGAGATGCATGTAGATATAATATGTATATAAAGAAGCTGTTAGTGTGACATAAGTGTAGTATCTGCTTATAGGCATTCCAAATCTATGTTTTCTATCTTATTTATCATAGCACTACACAGCATGGGCAGCATTTAGATCGTTTGACTGCAGCAAAGCAACTGTTGGGATCATTTCTCAACCGCACTGAAGGATTCAGTTATCATCATGTGGTCGGTTTGATTACCTGTTCCACAACTCCTGCAGTAAAAGTCCTGCTCACTGATGATTACAATATGTTTGAGGTAAACGTAAAAGTAAATATAATTACATACATACATGCATACATACATATATACATAAAAGATCAAATAAATAAAAATAATAATACTTATTACATGAGTTAGTTTTATATGGCAAAATATTTTAAGAGTAGGTTAATTTTTTTTCATTAGCAGCCAGAGATTGAAATATCTTGCCACATCACAGTGTAATATGTTGTTCTTCTATACTTGATATCTTCACTGCAGTAGTTGGTATTAGGGTTGGTAATTCATGGTGTGTGCCGTAATACTCTCCAGGGGACTCCACACCCATAGCGGATATTTAAGCTGCTGCTCTAACCAGGTTGAGTATTCTAGAGGAAGGTGCTATAAAAGCACAGAAAAGTGGTATAAGTATTACAAGGGGAAAATGAGCTTGGATAACACCTGTGTGATAGTGTGATCATGTGTGATATCTCACAGGTCATGTACCTAAAATAACAGCAGAGTTTACATGTACTGTTTACATTGCTGCATGAGCCTATTTTGGTCTGACATGATTTTGTAACAGCTAACTAGTGTATAGTAGCAAGCACTGGGGGTTAATACCTTTGGTGCGTCATTACTCTATTAGTTATTGCAATCGGACCTACTTTACCAGATTTCTGGGTTTTTACAGCTATATTTCTCAGGTGAATCCTAACCAACTTGGATAGAACACATGCTAAAATATTGGCTAGGGGTGTGGGGAGTGCTTAAAGATATTTATAACCAACTTACACCATGCATTACCATAAAGATGTCAAGCATGCATAGACCACTTACTACACTTATTACACTCGTCAGAGTGATATGGCAAGATATTTCACTCTCAGGCTTTACTTTCACTAGAATCTGGCTCTAGATAGTAAATTAGCCTGTTCTTGTGATATTTCACCATATCACACTCTGACTCATGTAATAAGTAATATCTATAATATATAAGTATAATTTAAATGTAACAAAAATATTTTCTACTTTTGATTTCCATAATATGTTATTTCCTTCTCAGGCTAAATATATTAACATTTGCTTACTTATATAGACTATTGATAGTTGACATAAATAATGTTACTTCATCTCAATTTGCACCTTTCCATTTTAATTTTTTAACATCAGAAAAAACAAAATTTTATTTACAATAATTTTTTTCAGTGAAATGTTTATAGAAATGAAGTGTAAATAATCCCAAGCATTGGAATAACTATATAATTATTGATCAAAGATATACACCTGTAATTTGTAATAGTTATACCATTACACGTTATAACTATATGTTTTAGAAATGTATTGCACCACTATGTAGTGGAGGAGGAACAGCACTGTATGACTCTATTATTAAAGGGTGTGAATTGCTATTGGAGTTAAAAACACAATATCCAGCTTGTAAAAGGTTAGATACATTTGCTAATTTTATGATACTTTTAACAAGTTAACCCATTCACCGGCAATAGCGTCTTGGCACTGACCATTCTGTCGGCACTTCTCCGATTATTTTAAAATAATGTATTGTTCTAATTTTTGTTTTTAAGCTGCTGTGATGTAGCACTTCCTGTAATAAAAAAAATTGATTAATGAAAGTATCAGTATTTCATTTTTTGAATATTTTTTTTAAATGTGGCTGCCGAAATGCTTACCTTTGAACGTTGGTCTGCCCAAAATATTTTATGCTACGGGCTTTGAAGCTCAGAATTTAGCAACTGGAAGGTGAACAAGCCATGCACTGTGTTTGATCTCCATTGTAGTGTCATGACCATCTGCTTAAGATTAAACGGTAAGTCCAAATTTTTAGCTTTTCTCGTTTTTGACTATGCGGAGATTTTTGTTTTTTTGTTATTTGGATACTAGAGAATAGTTTGGTGTTAACTTGCTTTGAAATTTTTTTTCGCTTTAACAGAAAATGAATAAAGAAAATAAAATATCATGAAGTTATCAAATTACCGCACTGGTCATCACGAACCCTGCTGGTGAAAGGGTTTAAATATTCACCTGGTTAAACAAAGCAATGCTCGTCTAAACTTATAAACAAATATATTCAAGCATTTTTAAGATTTGGCCACAGAACATACTTTTTGATGGTGTATGTTTATACTATACAGGAGGATCATTTGTCTAACTGATGGACAAGATAACCAATCAAAACAATCTAAGAAGAAATGCTTTAACACATTAAGGGTATGTGTTAATAGTAACATCACATTTATTCATCAAAATACCTACTAATGATTGTTCTTTGAATTGTTAAGTCACAATGTTGTCAATAAAAATAATGTAACAAGAGTACTTTTTAGAATTCATTGAGAGGTAATTCAATCTATATAATTAATAATAGTTTCTACCTGATCAATAGTCAAAAGGAAAGTTTGAAATTGAAATATTTGGTTACAATAATTGTGTCAGGGCAATTAATATATGGTTTCCCTCAACAAATGTAAGATATTTTATATTCATTTCCGAACGGCTAAATTTGGTTTTATCTTTATTATTGGCATGTTCTGAAGATGTGTTGTATGTCTAGGATGGTGATATTCTTCTAGACAGTATCCTGATCATTGGTCCCAAAGGAAATATCAGTCAAAAAGCTCTATCTCATGCAACAGGTAATTAAGTAGTTTGCTTCATTTTATTATATTAATTTTAAATTTGTAATACTTTTGAAAATGTTAAGTATTTGATGTCACGTTCATTGACAAAAATATTGCCTTTTATGAAAACTAGAACGAAGTGTCCTCAATTAAAAGGATATAAAGAATACCATAGGCGAAATGTGAAAAAAAAAATCTTTATCGTTGCAGTTGAATCAAACCCAGGATCCTGGGCTTTAGTGCCCTAGCTACTGAGCCATGACTACCTACGACTTGAGTTCAGTGTTCACTTTTGTTATTCTTTGAAATTTATCTTTTTCATACATTAATTACAAAGATTTTACTAAAATTAATTGTTGCTTTAACAACAAAAACAAGTATACAGTTAATGTCTTTAAGTTCAAAACTAGTGATGTGCTTCAGCACAAGTGGTGAGTGAATTGGTCTACCTGAAATTTATATCTGAATGCTAACCACTAATAATTATTTATTCGTAGTTAATTTTGTAAGATTTATTTGTGCTATTCTTTAGCTACACACAACATTTTTACACTTGCATACACACTTGTTCTCTGACACAAGCACAAGACTTACATTGTATTATCTTCGTGACTTGACAATTGGACTGGATTTTCAAAGGGTATGCAATTAAATTTCGTCAAGTGATAAGGATAAGGATTGCTAAACCAAATGATATTGTTTCTAGACACCATTCTAAAGTTGACTCCGTTGAAAGTATTCTATTGTGCCAGAGCTCTAGCAAACTATGCTTTCTCTATGTGACTTGACAGCGAAATTTCAATTAAAGTACATTCTGTTACATAAGGCATAATAGTTATGACAGCAAATTAACAAGATAGACGCCGCTAAGTTTGCAAGATCTAACTGTTTGTCTCTCCTCTTCTTTCTCTTAGCTTTTTGTTTTTCTGGCATTATTTCTAAGTCGTTTCTTTTCTCCTAAATTTCTTGTGCTCATACTAATGTGTATGTTTTTAAGTAGCCTCCAGGGATGGACATGCGTTGACCTCTTTGAACTTTTTCTTATTATGTATATATATATATATATACCAAAATCTCAATTGAGACTCATTTGTGAAAGACTCGCTTTGCTCGTCCCACAAAATTACCTTTACATAATTTTAAACTGCTTCACTGTTTTGTGTATGTATTTATAAAATAATTATGTATCAAATAATAGTGACGTTTACAAACTTTTATCTGTTTGATAAATCACAACAATTTCTTGTGTTACACAAGTTTATATGATATATAATATTTATACTACTATCTTTAATTCACAGGGGGTTTCTGTTTTCATCCTCAAACAATGGTTGATGCTTTAAAAATATTTGAAACAGAGACAATATTATCTTCTGGAGTTCGACGTATTCAACAGGAGCCATTGTCAGTAAGTACCTGTATGTAGCAAGTTAACGCACATTGCTAATTTTTCCCAATATAATAAAAGTACATATATACTCTATAATACACAGTGTATATATATACATATATATATATATATATATTTTACACAATAAAAAGTGGGATTTATATGTAAAGTTACTGTAGTATAAAATAGATTAACTTATGACAATTCTCGGAATTATTGCAAAGTATATCCTCAAGCCCATGCTTTCACCATTACACATATTATACTAGTTCCATTGTAAGAGTTTCAGTTCAATCATTTATTAGTCAAATCTATTGTTCTCTGAATAAAAAGCAGACTTAGTGACAAAATACATCATCCAATGTAGTTAAATAGCTACATTTTTTAGATATCATTTTGTTTATGTTTAAGCTTCTTGAATCAGTTATTAAAATTCAAGATAATGCTGTTACTGTAATATCGTAAGTATTGCTAAACCGATTACACGCAAATAAAAATTTTAATTGTGCCTTACGTAATGCGGTCACGGGCGCACGCGAGACACAGAGGATGATTGCTTGGTGGGAGGGTGACACTAAACGAGAGAAAGAAGACGAACGTTTGAAGATTGCCTCGGGGACAGTATTATCGAATGATAGAATACGCTCTAGGCTATTGGGAAAGCATAAATTCGACACTAACGAGCTGTTGCCGACTTAAAAATAACAAAGTACTCGCACCATTTGGCAAAAACTTTTATGGCATCACACTGTGGCTCTTAGTAAGCACACTGGTAAGGTTGGAAGTATGGTTTCATGGCTGAAGCAGTTTGCTACTCAATCATAGAGGTATAAGAGAAAGTGTTTTTGCACACATCTGTCTTACATTCAGGAAGAATTTGTTGATATTTATTTAGGGTGTGGTTTATTTTGAACTGAGCAGTCTGTTATAATTTTTGTGAACAGAGAAGCTTTTCATGGGCTTTTGTGTATGGAAACAGGTACATCACAAATAAATGATAGAATATTTGAGTGTATTCAGTTTGGTACTCCAAGGTGTCTTTACTCTGGTAGGCTGCATTGTTGACAGAATAGTTTGTGGTCTTACTATCAAATGCAACTGAATAGAAGTATATTTCAGAGGGCTCCCTGCAGTCTCGCCTGTTATATAACCATATTTATTTTTACTTATTGCTTTAAAGAATGTGGTTGAAATTCCTTTAGAAATCGCTACCTTTCAGAATCATCAATTCCGTTCTCTCGTCAGAGTCCTTGACCATCTAGTAACTACTACAGTCACTACACCCATCAGCACTTAAGTCATTCTTTCTGTCATCAAACTCCTCGTCACTACCACCAGAGTTACTGCCATCCTGGTCACTGCCATCCTTGTCACTGCCATCCTTGTCACTGTCATGCTGTGCCTGGTCAAGAATATTGTCTTCATCACAAGATGCTGAAGTGCCAGTGTTCCACTTGCCAAATGGCTTTCTACTTGTCATATCATAAGCAATTATAGTTAAAGTAATATGGGTTTGTAAAAAATTATTCTGTGTACCTTTATAATATTATAAAATATATTTCAATTTATACTTTATCAGAAAGAAGTCTTGTTGTTGTAACAAAATTAACTCAACATTTTCTTATGGCAGTCTATGTATTTTATAAGCCTAAAATATACTTACAACAATATAGAATAGTCTGCAATTGTGATTGGTGGCTTCCTTGACTCCACAAGCCTAAAATATACTTACAACAATATAGAATCGTCTGCAATTGTGATTGGTGGCTTCCTTGACTCCACAAAGCTATAGGGCGAAGTGGACGCGAAGACGCATTTTGGACGCATTGTCGCGTCCTCCACGGTTATCGATTTTTCCAATTTAGCCGCGTGTACACGTCAATCGGGGTTAATCCGTTAACTCAAAGAATTTTGGCATTGATATTTACAATACTAATGTAATAGTAATATTACTTGTTTTTGTTTTTTTCGCAGGATTCACTATCACAATATGAGGATCTTACTAAATACCCGTACAATGCCACTGAGTTTTATGGCCAGCAGGATTTACGAACTCAATTTGCTCATGATTTAAGCAAATCCAATTTCAGTAATCCAGCCAGGTATATAATGTCATAAAAAATACTTTTATATACTCCGCTTTTATTTTTGAAACAGAATAGTCCATCAAAAGGTGTTATTTGGACAAACTATGGAAACTGCAAGAAATCGTAGAATAATGCAAGAAATTCGGCACTATTTAAGGAACCCACATTGTGACATTGACATCTATCCTCAAGAAGAAAAGTTAGTACTTAAACTTTATATGATACTGTTATAGTATATGTATTGAAAGGAAATAACTTTAAAAATAGTAAATGCACAATCCATTATAAATGAAAATACCTAATGTTGATTAACTGAATCCCTAGCTCTAGCCCCAACAAATAATCTCATAAAAAATACAGCTGTTAGAGATTATTTTAAATTACTCTGGGTATAATTTTTCTTTAGTTAATTTTGTTCAAACTCACTCGTTATTAATCGCTGTGATAAATGAAGCACCAAAGGTGTGAACCCACAGTGCTATTAAACACTACCTAGCTATTACAATATAATCTCCTTCCAAAAGAATAAGCAATCTGTTAGCTATTTTAATGAGACATCAATATAGCTTGAGCAACGAAAATGGTACATGGAAATGCGGTCTTCATAAGAGAAGAAACTAAACTATCCAGAAGCACTCACCGATAAACGTTTTCAATGCGAAACTTCACTTCTTTTAACTCCTTTAACTTCCCTTAGCATAAACCAAACTACACCGCAGGCTGCAAGAAATTATTTGCTCACGTGATCATGATGTGACACTAGGGGACATTACCCATAAGTGTTGGTACCTACACGGAGCTGAAAGCTTCACATTTTCTCAACAATTAGCCCAAAATTCAAAAAGTAGCACAATATAAGGTCCTAAATTTTCATCCTGAGTAAGTTAGTACCTAAATCAGTGGTCAATTGTCAGTAATCTCCAAAATCAGCGCATGACAGACAGAGAGACAAACAGACGAACAGACAGGACGACTAGTATAACCCTCTTGCGCATGTGTGCTGAGGGTTAATGCTTGAAACAAAAACATTAAGAACTAGAACTTTGAATTAATGTTGTACAATTTTGAAACAAACAATAGTAAAGATTTCAATTATCAAACTATAAATTAATCATTTCCTTTAGAGATATACATACGCAAGTTGTTGCTCTTGCTGTCTTAAATATTACTTATTGTATATTCTAACCAGTATATCGAGATGGAAAATTGTTTTGATTGGTCCTGAGGGCACTCCATATGAAGGAGGTAAAATTTCAAAATATTGTTTAATGTTTTACTTTCATAATTTTTTACAATATTTACTTAGGAACTTTTATTTTGTATGCAAAATTTCCGGAAAATTATCCTGCCAAACCACCTGAAATACGATTTGAAACTCCAGTAAGTTCATTTTTTATAAATTTTTGTACTGTATACAAATTATTTAAAATTCTTCTTAAAATGCCTTAATACTGTATAATTGTTTTCCAAAACACATATTAAAAAATGTAATATGCCTATCCACTCACTCACACTTTAGTGAATGAATAATTGGCGAGCGAGTGTAGCGAGCGAGACACTTACAGGGGTAACACAATCGAAAATCGGGGATGTTTATTTATTTATTTATTTAGATATTATGGACGTACGTATGTCATTTTGTACTTTGACCCTCGTGTTTTTGTGTTAGTTATGTGGTCGACCCCGTCCCAAATTGCACTAAACAGAATCCTCTGGTTTATCGATCAGTACCCGTATCACCCTAGAAATTGTACCGTTTTGAATTCTTTTGCGGGTGCAGTTAAAACGTGAAAACTTAAGGGACTTCCATTTCTATTTAAGTTAGTGGCGGTGGTAAGTCAATGTGCTCTTTGTCATGGTTATAAGCCGTGCGCAACAGTATTTACTTGAAAATACATTGTCCACTAGACTACCGCTAAGGTAAGTCTGTGTAGGTGCATGTCCAGTTGTGTCAAAACATTGTGTGTTACAACCACTACTTAGCTAAAGAATATCACAAAGAAAACTTTTAAATAACGTGTATTGTTTTGTTGTTGTTGTTTTTCCTTCAATTCAAGCAGTTGCAGAGAGTTGTTACTATGGCACTGAAATCCCTTTACCTTGTATGCGAAATTTAAAAACTGGACATTATTTTCAGTAGCTTCAGTGTTAGAAGTTAGAATCATTCATATAAAAATAGTATAGTCTTTAGGCTCGCTCGCCATTTTGTGCTCAAGCACATCACTAGTGTATGTCAATATTATTTCAATGTGTTAAAATTTCTTTACTCATAGATTTATCATTGCAATATAAATTGCAATGGTCGCATATGTCACAGCAGTTTGGATTCCAGATATGTACCCAAGACAAAAGTGAGATCTTTACTGGATAATGTGTACGGATTGCTGATGTCTCCTGAGCCTTTAGATCCTTTGGACAGGTTTGTTGCAACTACATGAGCATAATGTTGAAGAATGTTTACAGACTAGGAATATTCTACCCAAAAAGTAAATTGAAATAGTAAAAAAAAAAAAAAAAATTTTTTTTCATAGTACAGATCAGTATGAATTATGTCCCCACTAGAATACATTCATATGTTCAGACTCTAGGAGAGCTTTCAATGAACAAATCTGAAATATAGAAGTTGATAAAAGTGGTTGTGGTAATGGTCAATGCAGTTAATAAAGGGATAAGAGTGTAGTGCTTGTTAACCGTTTCCTTCCTCGAGCCGCTTTAAAGCGTTCCAAGACCGGGTTGGCTTCTTCGATTTTTTAGAGACACTTAACGATTAGGTAGAAGCTTAAAATTTGAAATACATGTGCCCAAAGCATTACTAAGGCTAGGAAAAATGTTTACAGACAATGTAGCTTCGAGAGTATTTCACAACTTTTATGTTTATGCCTAGGTCGGTCACAAATTTCTACTGCGATCACTATGAAAAAATATATAAAAAGTTACCTCGGTCACAGAAGCTTTTTAGATGGCTTAGCTTTTTCTAGAAGCATTGTAGAAGCTGTAAAAAATGTCTTTGAGCCCGTGAGAACCTGGTAGTGTATCAGACTAACTGTTTGTTTACGGTCGAACATTCCGCAGTTGAATGAACTGTCTTCTCCGATTTTTATAAATTAGCCATTGCTATATTTAGGCCTGTTATTTAATAATACGTCATTGGAAGCATGTGACTTTACAGGAAAAAAGTGTGAGTACTGTAGGACCTCGGCAACTTCGGAAATTTTTTTGTTTGTTTGTTTTTTGCACCATCATATTCAAAATGGCTTCAACGAGTTACAACGCTGAGGACGTTTTATAGTTGCTTGAGGAGGACGATTCCGAGTTTTCAAGTGGAAAGGAAGGAGATGAGGTCTACCCTTACAGTGAACCTAGTTTCAGTGCCGATGAATCAGAATACAGCAGCTCTGACTCCGAAATTAGACGGAAACATTTCTGACCCTGGTAAGCTCATATTTTAGGCATTTTTTATCACAGAAACAGCGTAGCTAGCAAAAGAAAGGTATTAGCTTCACTATGATATTTTTTATATGTGTTATTCTTGAGTAGTTTTTGAATTATACACCTTTTACTTTTGTTTTTTTTTTTGTAGTTGTTTTTTTTTTTGACCACATTCAAATTTTCAAAAAAAATTCTAATTTGTTATGTACTTAAGCAGTGGGAGGAGATGCTAGCTTTTTAGGATGTGTGTAGTACATATTTGGTTAGGTTTACAATTCACAACAATTGAACAACAAATTTGTTGTGTGTTGGAGTGTTTTAGGGGTGTTTACTGAAGGGAGTAGCCCTGATGATCTGTTCCAATTTGGTGTAGACGTCAGGGGTTGGACGTACTTCATATTGTTATAGCCAGGTTAAGTTGAGTATAATTTGCATATGTGTATGTCTTGGAAGGTCGTGTGTGCATGACAGTGGTAAAATACACTAATAGCAAACAAATACATTGTGTTGTGTTTGTATTATTTTAGAGGAACATATTCATACAACTTTGCCGACTTAGGGTGGATTGGTACTAGGTCTCTGTATAGTCTTTTGTGTAGAATTTCACTTTGACATTCACATTTGACATGCATTTGTATATGTCATAGTTTCGTGTATTACACTAAAATTTGGTGTTTTCTTTACCAAAAAAATTTTTTTTGAGTGTTCTTATAATATACGGTGTTGTACTTCTGTAATTGTCATCAAAAATGTATATATGCTTCTAGGAAATTTCTGTTGATCTTTTCCAAGTTGACGTCTGACGAGTGATGCTCTTTTTGTTCCCGAGATGACAGTCACCCCTGTGCCCAAGTTTTATCTCACCTATGATGAAAGAACAGAAGATTTATGATCTATATCATTGTAATGATATATATTTGCAATAATAAATTTTTTTTGTCAAGTGTTTATATATTTTTTTTTTTTTATGTACAAAAAGTATATACAAATATTGTCAACACTTTTTTGGTAGCAAAAATGTATGGAATTGTTATGGGCGGTAGAATCACCTAACAGTCTTATTATTTATATTGTTGGAAAGCTCAAAGCAAGCTCTATAAGGTAAAATTGTTGGTAAGTGTTTAGATGAGCCAAAAAAAGAAACGGTAATTAATTTGATTAACCGTCGTTGCCCGAGGTCGTCGACGCGCGGTAAAATTAAGTCCAGAAGGAAAAGGTTAACATCATAATGAAATGGGTACAAGGCACCTCTAAAAAACAGAATGAAGTGAATTTAACAGAAACTACAAATGTTGCAGATAAGTATTTATTCACTCATCCTACTCATTGTTTATCAGTGTGTCCTCCAAAAATCAAGAAGGGGGCAATTTGAAGCACACCCTTTGTCATACCTACCTAAACAATAGAATATTACATCATATGTTCAGAGTTATGGTTTTAAAAGTGCAATATCAGACCAGCTGGGTGCAAATCAGACAGCTGGAAATGGTACTAGGTGGTAGACTGTGGCTATGTAGCTATGTCTAGCTGCTGTATTTCATGACAGAGAGAGACTAAGCTAGGATAGCTTACTTGCCTGCCATTTGAGCAGATACTATAAAAAAATTAAAGTATTGTATGCACACCAGATTGTTATATATATATATATATAACTGAGGTGATTCCCATAAGGTATTAACAGACAACTACGCAACACTATTATGGATTGGTAGGTCACAAAACCAAATGCATTGTGCACCTGTAATAGGGGTAGAAACAGGTACCCAAATCTGCTTCGGGGTGGGGGGGGGGGGGGGGGGGGGGGGATGAAACTGTACAGAGGAGAAGTGAAATTTCTTATGGATGAATTAGCAAATATAGTACTTTCTGCTATTCAGTGTATCCAGACATTCAACAAATTCCATGACACAGTCAAATCCACCATTGCTGCTATCACATGTTTATCGACAATAAACTGATGACTTAGTATCATCTGGAATTGCACAAGAATTTCTATTAACTCTAAGCCTATCAGAATGTGTTATAATAGCCAATTAATTTGTGAACTGTTTGTACCACCATACAAACTTAAAGTATGTTTGATGTGTAAGCCCACCTTGCACAAGAAATAATATGTTTGTTTAAACAAATGTTGTTTAGTCATGTATTATTATTGGAATGATATGTAGCTACATAGTAAATTAGATTGCTGCAATTACAAAAAGGTGCATGATATACCGGATAAACTATGTTTTTAAGTATTTTAATATAAAAATAATAGCTTCTGTGATTTTTGTCTCCTGCATTAGAACTAAGACAGCTTTACAAGTACCCAAATTGAAATGAGAATACTTTGATGTAGCTAAATGCAATACAATCACATATCTAATAATTATGAAGTATTTAAAAAAAATATTATTCTTTATTGGGGTACAAGTCAATTCTACATTATATTGCTTATTTTTGACTTTCTTACAGTGTGTTGGCTCTAGAATTGAACACAAACAGAAAACAATATGAAGACAGAGCTCGAGAATTAGTTCAAAAATTTGCCAAAGGGGTGGATCGCCATGGTATTCGTAAAGTAAGTAAATGAAGGAGGCTATGCGAACATATTACAAAAGAGCAGGGCAACACAGTTATCAATTAACATATTCTCACTTTAGCTACATCTTAAATTTTTATTTCTGTTCCCATAAATTAGCATACAACTGATCAAATAATTTGAAAGTCCTAACTGCGAGTTTTCACTTTGGAATCTCTGCTGTGTGAAATATATATATTATGTCTGGCTGATACAATCCATGGCCAAGACATTAATTTTAGAATTTGCATGTATATTATATACGTATAAACCATACACCAATGTACCATTGTTTACAATTTCAACAAAAGTTACACTTTTTAACATTATTGTTGAATATTTTTCTATGAATTTACAATAAGGAAATTGTTGCTGATGAAGGTGATGCTCCTCGATCCATATGCTGTCCTCTGACTGGAAAACTATTTACAGACCCTGTCACCACAGAGTATGGTCGTACTTATGAACGGAAGGCTTTATTAGATTACATGGCTGAAAATAACAACATGGATCCTCTCGTGCGAAAACCAATTTCTACAGATCGACTCTTTCCCAATTTAAATGTGAAGGAGTTGGTTACGGCGTATATTAAATCCCAGAAATAATTTTTTCAGTTATGAATTATGTCTTGATTGTGTAGATGTTTTTTAGCTGTAGTAATTGAAATTACTTTGAATCATTGAACTATTTACTGTATGCCTTTCATGAAGACAACATATGCAATATAGATTGAAACTTTCTCAATATGTAGCTATTGTCATACATTTTGTTCATATCATTTTGTGAAGAGAATGCCACATACTATTTACATCAAGCTAGGAACAGTAGCTATAATCTATGTTTCACATGCCAAATACTAAATTTATTCTAAAAAACTTATGGAATAATTACATGTTCAGTGCTCAAAATTTGAAGAGATTGAGGGCCCACATCATTGCACTATCTTCAAAATATAGATTCTCAATACCCGGTTAATAATTAATGAGAGGAAGCACTAGAAACCTCAAACTCTGCTTTGTCCTTTCTCTGATAACTTTTTAATTAGCCTGTGTTCAAAGAAGACTTAGCTAGAAGTGGATTGTGCTGCCATAGATAATGAGTATATAACTCTTGGTAAAATAAAAGCTTTTTTAACAATGTCTAAATATGTAATACTTTTATTGTGCTATCAATGAGAGAACTTGCCATTTGACTTGTGATACTATATCAAAAATTATCCCTCAAACTGATAGGCTACATCAGATACTTCACTGCCACTATCGAACTGAAAATTATACTATTAAATTTTTTCTTTAATTCTGTGCAATATAAACCCATCCTCACTGCAGGTGATGACATTATAATTAGACAACTCACAGGCCAAAACTAATATTGAAAAATTTGAACAAAATCTTCTACAGTATATTATGGTAAGCTAATTACACCAATATACCCATATTTGTGGGAAAGGTTGACTTGAGATAGCTTAAAATGAAAGGTTTATCTACCTCCAAAGGAATAAGGAAAAAAAATTAAATGAATATATGTTTGAAGTTTCATACTAACAGCTTGGTATTGGAGTCTAACCTGGTGTGAAACTTTGCAACCTCATTTGAATCCCGGAACACAATAAAGAAATGCTGAAACTGAGGCTATACTCTGGCACTAATAGAGAGTCACAAATGTTAGAGGGAAATGTAGAAGTACAAGTAGTAAGGTCATGGATAATGTCCCGATTATAAAAGAAATAGAGCACTTCAAATTGTAGCTAGCTAAACAATGCTACAATAATTGCACCATTAAAATGTTTTTATTGTGCATATGTGTGTGTTTTTATTCTTTCTTTCTTTTTTTAATCGTTAAAGGTAGTATGTTTTCTTCTAAGTGTGTTAGCTTTTTTTTCGGTTGTTATTGTTTTCCCTGACACAATAATGGTTGTAGTTTTGCCTTTTGTGAGCTGAAGCTAAACTATGGCGGAGGAAGAAAACTACAGTGTTTGTAAAATTATAAATGTTTATAGCTGAACGTATCTTTCACTGAAATGCAGGTCATTATACTGCACTTTACACTTAAGGCAGCCATTTATTAAACAGAAACCACTGTATAACTACTTAATGTGGCATGTTTACTGCATTCTTCACACTTCCTTCCTAACTCCAGCAACAACACAGAAAAATCAATCCGTCTGCCATTCACTAATTTAATGAAAAGCCAAATATAATACGCACTTGTAAGATAATTACTTAATTACTTTGATGAAATTATCCTTGCTATGACAACCCCATTAATTTCTTAATAGAAACCAAATATGCTTGACTGCATGTAGGAAATGGTAGGATTCCTTCAACATAAAGATAATTTCCTCACTTGATCAACAACTCTTCTATAAAATGAGTGCTCATAATAGTACTATTTTAGTGGGTCTTAAGCTGGACTATCTATCACAACAGATTCAAAGTGAGCTATATCTATAGCTAAGGATCTCTCAGGAAGCAACAAGCTTAGTCAATTGACTTATCTTCGTTCAGTTCATCTGAAGATTGGCACTCCTCTCACTGTTTAGCATAAACCACTCACTGCCTGCTACAAAATAAAGGTACATTGTTTTTGATGGGCTCATTCATAATAGATTATAATAATGAGATATATTGTTGTATTACAAATCCATAGACAGGATTACATGATGTATGTAGCTCAGTGGCAGAGCGCTTGTGCATTAAGCTAGCGGTCCTGGGTTCAATTCCCAGTGACGACCAAATATTTATAATTCTGTATTGTTTAAAAAGGCCTGTAAACGAGAGAGAATACATCTAATGAGTAAAAGAAGGCTGAGAAAATATTGTGAAATATGTATTTACTTGCATATGATAGTAAAAACAATGAAAAAGTTAAAGCTATATAGCTTTGGCTGCATCTTTATAAGTTACTCCTGTGTTTACAGGATGGAAGTAACTACATCTTTGACTGTGTTTTTAACGAAAGTTGTTCTTATTTACTGCAGGATTACTACTACAGCATTTTAATAGCAGAGAACTCCAGTACAAAGCCAGTATGCCAATATCTGTGGATTCACAGTTGATGAAAAACCAGAAGGCAGCCATATTGCTGCCGGCAAGGTCATCTTTCCAGACTTTGCAAACCCAAGGTGGAAAAGCCCTGTTGTTCTGTCTCAGCGACGAAGGAAATCTTGATATGATAGTGGAAACTAACGGAAGCCAAACAGGATGGACCACTTCTGATCTTAGTTTGGACCTAAAAAACGATGAAGATGAAAATAATGTTATCAAAAAAATTTCAGTATCACAGCGCGATGAAGACGGTCTAATCTCCATTGCAATAGTCACCCAAAATGAAAGTAAAGCGTTTCATGCTTATGTGTTACTGCACATGCCCAATGCAGATGGTTCTGAGTGGATGGTCTCTAAAAATGCTCGAAAATGGATCGATTTACCGCTTTCTTTTATAGAAGAAAGTGAAGCCGCCAACATTCACTCCATTCTGTTATCAGAGTCACCAGGTGAAGAAGGCCAAGAAGGAGACACAAGATGTATAGCTTTAGTTGTACAGATGCAGAATAAAGATGAGGTTAAGGGTTGGTGTGTGCTGATTAAGCAAGATGGGATAGTGTCCAATGTAAGGTTTGATAATGCACCTAACTTTATTAGTCAGGTATTGAGCTTGACCCATAATGGCCAACTGATTCTTTACCAGCTTGCGCCACAAAGTGATGACGGTCGGCCAGCACTTTATCATGAGGTTCTTTTAGACAAGAATCTTGAGCCACCCTCTTCTCCAATAAAAGGGATGAATCAGCTAATATTATGCCCCGAGGAAGCCTCGCAACTTAGCATATACAGAAATAAGAAAGGCAAAAACAAATTATTGGTTGCTGCAAACAAGGCAATATGGCATTTAAATCCTCAAAAGTCTAAAGCATCATTTCACAAAATCATTTCCAATAAAATAATTTCTAAAGTGCGCCAGCTGTACTCATACCAATCCAGCACAGGAACATTTGTCTGGGGATTGAATCAGCAAGGTAGCGTCTTCTACTCAAAGTGTGACAAAAATCGTATTAAGAATCCCAAATCTTGGTCCCACCCTATTCCACTACTGAAAAGGGTCACACATCTGTCACCTAGTCCAATCAACCACAGCAAGGTTATATTTGTACACACTGAAGATAATCTAGTCCAACAATTGGTACGAAATGCTACTACTACACACTGAGCTGGCACTCAAGAAATATCACTTTACCGAGTCTTGAAATCAACCATGTGACTGAGCATAATTCATACACTACCCATGTAAAGATTACAAAAGACAGTGGACTTCCTCTAGCGAGCGAAACACTCTTAATCACCTCACCTACCGACCACTGCCATGTTTACATAAATAATGTTTCGCATGTCTTGAAGGCAGACCTTCCAACAGAGATTGAAATAGACTACACAGGAGTGGTAACTATCGTACAAGATGTACAGAATCTGACAGCAGCCTGTTATTACCTGGAACTTAAAAGTTCTGGTGAAAAGTGTCATGTTAATCCAATGTGTAAAATCCTCGACACAATGTCTTCTGTGAAGTCTGGAGATGACTTGGGTAGCATTCAAATACCAGATGGGAAAGGTGGCAGCACATCCCTCATATCTTCTTCTGTTCCATCAGAACAGAGAGACACGGCTGCCAAAGCGCTGCAGCATTTCATGGATATGGCTAAAGAAATGCCTGCTGATGGTTCACCGCAAACGAACTATAATCAAACCAAACAGGACACTTGGGGGGTCTCTTTTGATGATGGAAAATGCAGTTACCTCAGAGGTGACAATTTACCCAAGTTTTTACAAAAGAGCAATACTCATCTCAAACCAATTGCACTTTTTGGTACACACATAAAAAGTCCTGGATTTATACCATCACTTATACCTTACGACCATAGTGAGAGAAAGTCTGATACAATGATTGATCCAGATATACTATCCGATCTTATGTCACGCATGGGACCTGGGCCCTTTCTTGGTACTGGAGAACAGGAAGGCAAGGCTGATCAAAAAAATGATTCCAACAGACCTGCTAGCAAGACTGATAAAAAAACTGATTCCAGTACACCTGCTAGCGAGGCTGATAAAAATACTGATTCCAGTATAGGTACTAGTGAAACTCAAGATCCAAGTATGATTGCTGATGTAATCTCTATTATTGGGCCTGGACCAATTGGTATTCCCTTCTCAAATGTACCATCAGCTTCAACTCCACCCCAAGAACAAAGTACCTGGGATTGGGTCACAACTATGGCTGGAGATGCGTGGAACTGGTTCAAAACTGAAATTGAAGAAGTGAAAAACTTTGTAGTCCAGATAATAGATGGTATATACCACTTTATCGTTGAAATTGGTGAGTTAGTGCTTGAGTTTATCATGAGCTGTCTCAATGATGTCATCAATGCCGTACAAGTTATCTTCAGTAAAATTAAAGTCTTCTTTGAGGACTTTGTCAAGTGGCTTGGCTTTCTCTTTGACTGGGATGACATTCTTCGCTCTCACGATGTACTGAAAAACATACTAAGGCAGTACTTGAAACATGCTGTGGGTCAAATCGACACTTATAAGAGTGTAGTTTCAGACACATTTCAAATGTTAGAAGATGAAATAGACAAATGGGCTGATATAGAGCCAACTGAGGTGACTCAACAGAGCATTAGTGATATTGGCACCTCAGTTTCGAAACAAGCTGGTATGGATTCACCTGAAGCTAACTGGGGTGTCTACCATCTGACATCTAATGCTACTGCTGCTTCATCAATGAATCAGTCTGTGCCTCCTGACACTAGCTCCAAGTTAGAGAAGATGTTGAGCTCAATTGAGGATGCCATAAAAAATGAAGAAGGCACCTTTGAAAAAGCAAGTGATACTATAAGAGACCAGATAATTGGAAAAATAGATTCCATGTCTTTTGGAGAATTAATAAAGAAAATTGCTGCACTAATTGGCGTATTTGTGTTCGACAGTCTAAAAAATGTTGTAGAACTATCCCTTGATGTTATGGCAATACTGCTTGAAGGTGTGGTGGACATTTTGGATGAGGTCATTGAGATTCCAATCATCTCCTGGATGTACAGTAAAATTACATCAGGAAGCCAACTCTCTATTCTCGATGCAATCTGTCTAGTACTGGCCATTCCAGCTACAATTGGGTTTAAGATTATCGAAGATACAACCCCATTTCCTGACACTTCCGCTACAAATGCTCTAATCAGTGCTAAAAATTGGAAAGAGCTTCAAGACATTTTTCAAAATAGCACTGACACTACTCCAAGCTTGCTTATGTCTGGTGCAGCTGCTACTGCTTTGCCTGGGACAGCAATAAAAGCACTAAGAAGATTTCTGAACTTAGCATCACCTTTTGGGAGTTCCTTACTAATCCAGTTTTCTGTTTTAAAAAGAGCGTTTCCTACGGTCAGTAAAATCTCTATTATACATGGTGTATCTTTTTTTGCTGCGACCTTTCCAGCCATTGGTGCTGCACTCACAGTTTCACATAACCAAACTGCTCCGGTTATTCTTGGGGAGATTTTTTATTTCTTAAGTGCACTTCAAAAACTTGCAGACATTTTCACATATACACGGACTCCAGGTATGGTAGCATGGGAAAATTTAAGCAATAAAATAGTGGATTGCTTCCTCGGTGTTGCAGGATGCCTTGTAGTTCTAGTATTTGCCACGATCAATTTCAAACATCTTGATATTTCTCACATTCTATCCATGATTGGAGCTGCTTGCTTGAGTTTTAATCGGGTCCTTACCCCAGCAGTTCCATTACAGCCTGAAATATTTCCTGCTAAGATGATTTTGATTGGCACATTTGGATTTACTCAATTCATTTTAGCAACGCTTCCTTGATAACACATAACAATATTGTATTGCCAGTGTTATAATTATTGTTGTATGATGCTATTTTGTAGCTGTTATCCTGTAGTTTGTTTCTGGTGGAGTCACACAGTCTGAACATTAATTTTAATGTTTTTGTATTGTATTATTTTCATAATTTGTATTAATTCTTTTTTGGATAATTTAACAAAATAATTTGAATGCTTTTTTTTTGGGGGGGGGGGGCGAGCGAGACACTTACAAGTTCCAGTATTTTTCAATAAACGAGCGCGTAAATAACATTAGATCACGTTGCTATATTGTTGCTATGTGCATTAAATCAGTAAGCATGCATTAATTTTTAGCCTAAAGGCAAGAGTGCATTATTTAAAGGTTATGGTAGCAACAACGGAATAGAGCATGCGCAACGTGATCTAAATTAGTTAAAGCACGGTTCGAGTGCACTGGTCGATTTAATGCATG
>WLWD01001680.1_pt1 | contig 33114 bp, 29 predicted proteins | sample 6712731 | NCBI WGS metagenome assembly WLWD01 (sample SAMN12718690, study PRJNA576275) | sponge metagenome | isolation source: marine sponge | host: Mycale hentscheli | place: New Zealand: South Island, Marlborough, Capsize Point | collected 2014-11-01
CAATCTCCACCTCCCGATCTTGCAGGGCCAGCGCAAATCGCAGGAGGCGCCTGTTCAGGTTGTTACTACTTCTGAGCGCCATACATGCCCTATGGTCGGTTACCACCCTCAGGGGGCGGCCATACACATGATATTCGAAATGGTTGATCGATGCCACAATTGCTACACAGTAAAAAATCGTCTGTTATTTTAACACAAAATAAATGTCATATTGATGCATTTTTTTTGACATGTTGTCTGATGTTATTTCAACACCTCTTTTGTATGTTATTGTAACAAAATCAAAATGTTATATTAACAGTAATGGTGCATTTTAACATACAAAGTATGTCAATATAACACAAAAGAAATTTCTCAATTACTAATAAACTGTTATATTAACAAATAATTTGTCTTGTTTTAACATACCAATATGCTATTATGACATACAAATAATGTCAAAACAACGCACAACTGGTGTTAATACAACAAATAAGTAGTTACTACAACACACAAGTCATATCAATACCACACACAAAGTCATGTTATTTTGACAACTGAACAGTGTTACTTTGACACAGAGATTATGTTATTTTAACACAAAATTAGCGTTAATTCAACACAAACACAATGTTAATGTGACACAGAAATAATGTTACCTTGACATACAAATAGGGTTAATTTAACACCAAGAGTATGTTATTTTAACACAAAATTAGCGTTAATTCAACACAAACACAATGTTAATGTGACACAGAAATAATGTTAACTTGACATACAAATAGGGTTAATTTAACACCAAGAGTATGTTATTTTAACACAAGAATAGGATTAATCCAACACACACATAATGTTAATATGACACAGAAATAATGTTAACTTGACTTAATACGTGTTAATATGACACCAAGATGTTATTTTAACGCAAAATTAGCATTAATCCAACACATACAAATGTTAATGACACATACAAATGTTAATGACACATAATAATGTTAACTTGACATACTACTTATTAATATGACACCAAGATGTTAATTTAACACAAAATTAGTATTAATCCAACACACATATGTTAATTTGACCCACAATTAGTTTCGATTCGACATACTAAGTGCTAATTTAGCACAAACATTTTAATGTAACACATTACACATTAGAGCATTAGTACGGCACTAAGTGCGAATAACAATTAAACGTTATATCAGTATAAAATATAAATAGAGCCACCTAAACCATTGTAACAACATGCAAGAATATATGAATACGCCAGTACTATTACAGCTATTTCACACAAAAATGTTCGTGCAACAATACCGCAATACCATTATTACCTATACCCACAAAACACTTTTTCTTAAAAAAACGTTTACTGAGAGAAATAATAAAGAGTGCACAGAGTCAAAAGGATTATCTACATCACAAAAAAACATCAGTCCTGAATGATATAGCTTTCAATAGCATTAGTAATACTTGAAAAATTAGCAGTATCTTTGGATGAAGATGTCATGTTCAAAAGTTTAGATTCAAAATACTTGTACAAGTCTTTGATTCGCTCATTGTATTTAATGTCGTAAACATAATGAAGAGAGAGAAGTAGGAGAACCCCTTTCATCACGCTTGCTACTTCTAGCTGTATAGACTGCTCCACTGCAATATAATATTGTGAAGGCAAATCTTCATCCACTAGTTTCACCAGATGAGGCTGATTGGTGAAGCGGCAAACAAGCTCACTTGGTGGTGTGCCTCTCTGAAACACAAACACAAAAAAAAATTATCGACTCAAATCTGCCAGTTTATTTATACCATGAATTGACATTCGTAACATAAAAAATTGGAGTCTCCCTACCACACTTCTGCTAATTATCTGTTTGTTACCAGATTGTAACTTGCCAGGAAATTCCCATCACAAATGCTAACCAATACAATTAATCCGGCAGCACAATAAGGCACTAGTTTTGTTTACAACTAACATTTGTTTCATGTCTGAAGTTGTTCTCACCTTTGTTTAATTTCTTAAAAGTGTGCGGACGCTTATAGAGTACCATTAATTAGATGACAATGTCACATGGCGAACACATTCTAATATATTATGTTATGTGATATAAAACAACAACATGAAAAAGGACCAGGCATTAATGGGCAAATTTGTAGTCACATCTTTGCTGGGATGTACTGCAACACTCCTGGCTATTGCAGTATAGATCCTACTACACCTATCGAGTGGATTGATACACTCACTTGATTTATTACATATACGAAAAAACAGTCACCAGTACTATATATTGGTATTTTGAAAACCATTGGGCTTTGTATTGTGTTCCTGTAACACTCTATATTGAGAATAGTGCACAAGGGTGTTTTGAAGTGTGTAATCAAACAATCTTGCTAAAGTTCATTTTTTACAGTACATGATAGCTACGTCATACAAACAAATGAAGAAAAAATAAACTAACAATAAATAAGTAAGAGACAAGCGGTTGCCATAAATATATTTTGCCAAAAGTTGTCCATCCCATCCCATGATGGGGGGATCCCATGGGATGTTATCTGTCCCACCCATAGCTGGATGCATGCATTTGTGACTGCATACTGGGGGTATGGGGGCGAAGTCCCCCATCTTTGGGGGCATGTGACTAACACAGCGGGCAAGCCTGGCTAATCAACCACATAGGAGTTTCCAGCAGAGTAAGCTTCAAATTTCATAAATTTGTACTATTGCCATGGGTATCCAATGGGACCTTTCTATGGTCCCACCATAGTCACATGGGACAATTGATGGTGTGGGACAGATGGACGTCCCATGGGATCCCCCTAGGTCCCATGGGACGTGTGACGGGATGAACAACTTCTGACATTTCCAGACAGCACTCACTGTCAATATATTTTGCAGGTTAACAGTATGAAGAGTACACTCCGTAAAAATGGGATTTTTATGATATTTAATAGCTGAAGGTTCGGATCATAATCCAAACTAATATTCTCATAACTCCACAAGATTAATCGTACAATACCACTAAACCAAGGTACAAACATAAAAATGGTTTTCTATTCAAAAGTTACTACAAACCTTTACAGTGTACGCAGTGCTATAAAGTATAGATGTAGCACCACGACCAAATTATCAGGACCAAGGCCCTATTTCATAGTGAGTTAGAGGATATGATAATCCTTTGAAAACCAAAATAATACATATATAAACAATTACAATTCAGAAAAAAGTAATAAACGGACTGCAGACTAAATTCACTTGGCCACACACACATATCGCCATCAGTTGATATTTGTATGTCTAACAATGTGGATGTCTCCAGGGCTAGGTTCAGTAATGACATGTTACGCATGTGCATGTGTGTATACATGCTCGTGCATGTGTGTGTACATGCTCATGCATGTGTGTGTACATGCTCATGCATGTGCGTATACATGCTCGTGCATGATGTCTAAGATACTTGCTGCAGAATAATTCACATGTTCACTCTAAAATTCACTCTTCGGGCAAAGCTAATGTGCAAGTGAAAATTTCTAACAAAGGCAACCACAAGCCAATTTTTTTTTTCATGAGCAGCTATCATATTCACATTTCAACTTGATCAACAAAATTACACTGTGATAAAGATATTACGCAACTGTAATAAAGACATACCTTTCCTTCCATCAAAAGATGGGGAATATCAACTGTGCTCTCTTGACCTCCAGCTTTCCGCTTTTTGGGCACTAACCAGTAAGCCAAACATCGCAAAGCTATGAGAGACTCTGCTTCTAAATGTGAACAAAATAATGTTTTCCACATCCTAAACGGATATATAATAACTTATTAACTCATCAAAATGAGATGGACAACTATAGTTGCGTTAGTGTGAGTGTCAACAAAAACACATACTTGGAATGGGATAGAAAAGTAATTATAGAGCAAACTCTGTCATGTTCGTGTTCAATTGAGATTTCAGATATATACAGTCAATTTTTGATCGGCTGTCCAGTTCTGAAATTAATTTTACCGAGATATTCTGGGCATGCGCAGCCGGCCCTGCCGAAAGCTATAGCTACAGAGTGAGAATGGCTCCATCGTACTCCATGGACTTTAGGTGGCAGATTGTTTGGTTGAAAATCGTGGAGGAGGTGAGTCCAAGTACCATAGCTTCTTAACTGTTTACTCACAGCTTTAACCAAGACTTTGTTTATGCACGCATGCGCAAATCAAACGGACAACTGATCAACATTCGACTATATACATGTGGCCGTACGTCAACTGGCCTTTGAGCCAGACATACCATAATAGTGGCACGGGCATTAAATAAAATGGGGTGTTTCAATTTTGACAATTTAGCTACCGCTGTTTTCGTTCAGCTGGGCAGCTCATATAGTTTTATATTTAAATTACTAATTTTATGGCGTAGATAGAGCTGGGCAGTTTACCGATATTGTCATTGTACCACAATAAAAACTTGACATCGCGGAGACAGCGATTCTTTTTCCTCTGAAAGAAAAAAAAAACGATCGCGTAAAAAAAAAAAGAATAGTGCCTGTTGTGGAAGTTCACCCACTAACCTACAGTGCTTCCAGTGGAAAACTCAAACTTCAGCTGAAAAATAATTTTCAGAAATATTTATCGTAGAAGTCTCAAACTCGGTAGTCTTACACATTGTAATATAAACAAAACCATAGTGTGGTTTATGTGGTTACCATTGTGGTATAGGTAATTGAAATCTTGATAAAATACAAAAATGACTGTATTTTACTCAAGTTTTAAGGTGGAGATACCAAACTTGCATAACATACTTTTAGAATGATTAAATACTACATGACAATTTTTTAGACCTCAACAGGGTTTCATACAGAGGGGCGGGAAAGTAGGAAATCCCCCCAAGCAGACGTTTCCCCCCCCAAACAGAAATGCTCTCTAATAGAAAAATTAAGAGTATCCCTCCCCCCCCTCCCAAAGCCCAAGATTTCCCCTCCCAAAAATTGTTTCTGGACGTATCCCGTATGAATCCCTGCTTAATATCAATAATTGCTTCATTTTTCGCTTAAACACTTTTTAAATTAAAATAATGAGTTTTAAAGCAACAATTACTTCTTATCGCACCAAATTTGGTATAATAAAGCCTCAGCTACCATAGTATCAGTATGCCAACTTAGAAAGGTTAATATCAATATTTGCTCTTTTTCTTGCTAAAACACTTCTAAATTCACTGTTAAAAAACTCCAAGTTCAGGCACCCATTACCACAAAAGTAACTGCAAAACCACACAAATGTTTTGTGGGTAGGTTGGTATGACATAAATGTGTAAGGCTTCAAATTTTTACATAAGCACTTTAGAAAATATAGTTGATTAAGCAACAGTGTCCAACATTCTGAGTTTTCAAGCTGGGAAGCACCATGAGTCTATGAGTCTGTGCATTGCACCAACCACCAAATGGACCCCAGCTAAACAAGGCATTATTAAATATTTGACCATCAAGGCCTAATATCATGATATATCACTATATCGTGATAATTCCAGACAATATCGTATTGCCTGAACAAATCCAGTATCGACCGACTCTAACGCGAGATAAAAAAGTGCAAGGGTATTCATTGAACTATTATGCTAAATAATTGCGGTAATGTGAAACTAGGGATTGGGATGTAAAATTCTCATTCTAATAGGTTGAGGGAAAATGCGTAAAAAATATTAATCGTAGCTGGGAAGTGAACCAGGGCATGTAGCTTTAGCTGCCAGTGCTCTAGTCACTGAACTACAAACAAAGTTTGATTCTCATTGACAACTACCTGAGAATACAGTTTTCCCTTAGCTTTTCTCTCAACTCATGTGAATTATGAGTTTTCTATCGCAGTATTTGTGAAGGGTTAGAACTTGTAAGTGAAACTTTCATTACAATTGAAGAAAATTATAATAAATACAAACATACCTGTACTATCAGAATGGTGATCACGAAGAGCATGTTCTAATAACTTAGACTTAATTCCAGAAGATGTAGCATAGTCAAGAATAGCACTTTTCCACCTGCTCCAGACTTCCATAATTGCATCAAAACTGAATTCATTTCCAGATATCAGTTCAAACTCATAAAATATCTACAAGTACAATTAACAGCCACTAAACACATATACAACGTAAACAAAATCGTGACTTACGTAATTAGCCTTTTTAAGGTGTGGAAAATACAATAACAGTTCAGCGGGACGAACGTCTCCAGACAGCACCATGTCTCTCCTGTTCTTTAGAGTTCTCCTTATCAATTCTTTAATTACATCTACTTTATGTTTCGGTTTTTCTATTTCTTTCTTTAAATGGTCAGTATTTTGTTCGTGTGCCACCTGGTCATCTTGGTTAATACTAATCTCAACGTAGGAATGAGCCACACATGGAGCTGCCTTCTGCCTCTTGGGCTCTGGAGTTGCTCTTGAATACTTTCTATTTATATTTTGACAACGCACATATATGTATTGCCTCCAGGAGTTCTGAAAAATACACATCCCAAAGTCTATATAACTACACATCTAATTGGCTATTCAAAACATCAACTTACACTTTCTTTGAGAAAACTAAATTTTCTCAATAACGACTCGGCCACTACTCCACAATCCCTCATGGAAGGATGCCGCACATATGTAGACAGCAAAGTAGCCAAAACTCTAACCATGTACTTGCGATCGTCTTCTCCTACTTTACACTTAGATAGATTATCCTCAGTAGTTTCCCGAAACATTGGTACTGGAAAAGGATTAGGGATCATTCCCTATTTCAACAAGAAAAATACCAATGTGAGTGCAAAAGTTGGACAGCAATCTACCACTTTGATCACACACACTCACACATGCACTCACACACGCATGCACTCACACATGCACTCACACACGCATGCACTCACACACACCCACACACACACACGACAACACTAATATTGCTTTCTACCAATAGGTAGTACTAGCTGAACATTAAAAATAATAACAATTGGGACCGAAGGGTGTTCAGATAATCAAAATGTTCAGATAATAGATTTCTTACTCTACTGGCTGAGTAGAGCTTTCAAGTGCTGTGGGGCTCTTACATCTGTCTACATCTACAGCCTAAGTACATCCCAGATGTTGTAGTATCCCCCTAGCATCCTTCATTGGGAGTTTCCCAGACAAATCCTAGAACTGTAGCAGCTACTGTTCAATCTACAGGCCTTAAATTGAAATAAAAGGGGTGTGGTTTCCAGTTGGAGTTAGTTTGGTTAATTCGGATACGCAACGTCCTACTGTAACTGAAATAATTGGTGAGCAAGCGAAGCGAACCAGACACTCTTGGCTATAGATAAATGCAAAGTTTTGTAAATGTTTATGCATGGGCTTGGTACGTCACCTCTCTTTATGTAAATGGGCGGAGTTTCATTAACAATCAGTACCATTTTTTAAAAAGTTTCGTAAAATGTCTTGTAGCTGTTGCTTTTGTTACATGGAACGTAGAAATATTCTAAACCTAGGCATAGGCTCACTAGAAGCGGAGTGCTCAAAGCACAGTGTGGCGAGCGAGCCCAGCTATACAAAACAAAACATTGTCAGACAGGATGTCATTAGAGACTGTCCAACATGGTGAGAGACCAGGTTGTGCAATAGGCAGTTTAGTTTTGGATCAAACAACTTAGTGGTATTATTGGGTCAAATAAGATAAAAGTATTGTTAGTTGTTTGAAAATAATTATGACCCGTACCACAAATATTTGACAATTTAGCTACTGTTGTTTGTGCATAGCCAGGCTAACTCGCTCGACACACTGTGCTTTCAGCATGCCCCTAGTAATATGTAACAATAATAACAATTAGCGTACTCTTTAGCATGATCACACACACATGCATATACACCCAACAAGGAAACACAACACAGACCGAGCTTATTCAATCTAACTCCCATTTTGGGAGGAAAATATTAATTTGATAAACTAGAAATATGAACGTACAACCGATCTCCCTCCTCCTCCCCCCCCCCGATAAAAATATACAAAAATTTCTTTTTCATGGGCAAAGTTAACCACCAGTCTTAAATTGGCTACAATGCGAGTAAAATACGGAGATGTTTTTTTTAAAATTTCCATTTATACCTAAAAGTGTACAACTTCATTACAAGTAAATATGGCTTAACATCACTCACATATCAATCAAAATCCAACTACATATAGGCACGAAGACACATGCAACCACACATATGCCCTCACACACACACTTGAGTAGCACACTGGTATGTAAATCTTATTGAATATTGTTGAAATGCTGCGTTCAGTCCAATTCACACAAGACATGCATACAACTTTTGCATGAGATTCAGTAGAGATAACTGTTTATCCTTGCCCTGGACAACTATTAAAGAGACAGCACAAATTGTTGTATGATGCTTTAAGGCACAGCCTGACTGATGTATCATTGGGCTCCTAGCAGCTTTTGTCTCATCTGCTGCACACAAATGATAGCCAGCTATACCCAGCAGTCGGTGTGATAGTTGTATCTAGTGCATAACTCACTGAGGGTTCACATGTATGTGTGAGATGTGGTATGCATAGAAAAAGATCCCCTACTCTAAGTATATTTGTAGAACCTAATATTGCACCACACAGATGCACTCTTTTACACTACTGACCATTGATTGTATCAAGAAAAACAAATTTGATAAAAGTCTCTCTTTGCTCTACAGTTCCTGAAACAGTGTACAATTTGGGCTTAATTAGAATTTTACTTTTGTAATATTATTGCTGTATTAAAGGAGTTGGTGAGCGGAATTAAAGAAATAAATAAAAAAAGAAAGAAAAAGAAACAAAACTGTACTTATCCAACGTAGAAATAAATTATCTAATATCAGATATTGTCGTGTAATGGGTGCAATTCAGAAATGCATGCTACCAAAATTTGCAAGTACTTTTGGCCCACAGTTTGAAAATAATCAAGAAACAAACCAGAACGACAGATCTTAACTTTGGCTTAGGAAAACCATGACAGACGAAATGTAAATTGGGGAGAAGGGGCTCAACCACTTGGTTTGAAGTCTCATTGAGATAATGTGACTTAGCCCCAAGTTAGTAACTAGCACATGCACTGCCAATCTGTATTTCATTTCAAGGGAATGAAATTGACGAATTAAAGGTCATGGTCTTTAAGATTTAGCTGATCTTAAATTCTATATAATTTTCATCTCTACAAACATAATCTACACACATTTACAAGTGCACACACATGCCGATACACTCACATGCACATATACACACATGCACATACACACACATGCACATACACTCACATGCACATATACACACATGCACATATACACACATGTACATATACACACATGTACATATACACACATGTACATATACACACATGTACATATACACACATGTACATATACACACATGCACATATACACACATGCACATATACACACATGCACATATACACACATGCACATATACACACATGCACAAATACACACATGTACATTACACACATGTACGTATAAACACATGTACATATACACACATGCACATACACTCACATGCACATACACTCACATGCACATATACACACATGCACATACACTCACATGTACATATACACACATGCACATACACTCACATGCACATATACACACATGCACATACACTCACATGTACATATACACACATGCACATACACTCACATATACATATACACACATGCACATACACTCACATGTACATATACACAGACGTACATATAAACACATGTACATATACATATAAACGCATGTACATATAAACACATGTACATATACACACATGCACATACACTCACATGCACATACACATTACACGTGTACCCTACTTGTGCCCACCAATCAACACATACACCCACCATAACATGGAGTATAGTAAGTGGACAAAATGACACCCAGGAATTAATCTAGGATTTTCCGGCTAATTGTTGGGATTGGGGTGGGTGGGAGGTGGAGGGGGAGGGATTAAAACTGAATGCTACATATTAACTACCAGTCACATATATAAGGACACTCAACTCCATATGCAACATTAACTTTTAATTCATGTCACAAATGAACTATTATACAGTATTGTAGTAAACTCACAGAACACTTCTGTCTTCTTACGGTCACTGGTGAGCACCCCTACAAAACAGTTGTTTACTAATAATTACGTTGTATAAATTAGTAGAAGACTTCTTACTTGACTGCTTGTTAAAGACTGCATATCCGTACAGTCCGAAGAAGAATCTTGAATCTATGAGTATGAAGACAATTTTGATTCATTTTGTTTATTAATTTTTTTGTATTCATTAATTTGATATATATATATATTTATTGCAGCCTTGATAATTTTGCTTGAATATTTCTGCATCACGCGAGCGTTCTGTATTCTCCCATATTGTATGCTTGTTATTGAACGCTCCAAGTAGCACGCGCGTAGCGAGTAAATCAATGAAAATTGTATTGTAACCGGTTGAGAAAAATATCATGGTAGCAATAAATCACTATCACACTCGTCGTACATTATGGGAATGATATTTCACTCTCACGCCACATTTTCACTCGCCTTTGGCTCGTGAAAATATTTTGCGTGCTCTTAAAATATTTTCCCATATTGTACTCTGACTCATGCTATAAGTATTATTTATTCTATACTAGATATCTTCACAATGTTATTTTTAGGTTCGTGACCCGTTATTATCTAATGGTTGTTATCTCACCATTACCAGCGATTAATACAGGATTCGTCCAAAAAAAAATTTGGGGAGGGTAAATCTTGGGCTTTGGGGGGGGGGGGGGGGGAAAATGGAATACCTTAATTTCTCTATTAGAAAGCATTTCTGTTTGGGGGGGGGGGAACTCTGCCCTCTGTATCAAACCCTGATTACACTCGTTAGAGCTTGGTATGCTGAGATATTTCACTTGCAGGCTTCATTTTCACTCGCCTGCGGCTCGTGAAAATGAATTGGCCTGCTCGTGAAATATCTCACCATATCAAACTCCACTCATGTAATAAGTACTATATACATTAGAACTTCAGTTATCCGAACTTCATATCCGAATCTTCAGTTAACCGAACACCCAAAATCTCATAGTAGCACGTGCAGACACGAAGAATTGCTTGACCACGCCCTCTTATTTAGTACTCTACAATACATTTTTCAATGGTGTTCAGTTATCCGAACATTTCACTTATCCGAACACCCCCTTCGGTCCCAACACGTTCGGATAAGTGACTTCCTACCGTATATACAATAGCTGATTTACTTCCTAATAGGAAAAGTATTGTGTCAAAATGATATTATCGCGTATTTCACGGGGATTAGTGAACTTATTGACTGACGTGCAATATCACCTGCTGACGTGCACTATCACCTAACGACATGCAATATCACCTAACGACGTGCAATATCACCTAACGACGTGCAATATCACCTAACGACGTGCAATATCACCTAACGACGTGCAATATCACCTAACGACTTGCAATATCACCTAACAACGTGCAATATCACCTAACAACGTGCAATATCACCTAACGACGTGCAATATCACCTAATGACGTGAAATATATCCTAACGACGTGAAATATCACAAATCTCTGTTAATGAGTAAACGTATTATCATTCAACCTTTTCCTTCACAACAAACACCACTTTCGTGAAGAAGCTATGTTATTAATATTTAATTTTTGTGCTAATTGCCATTCAACTTAACACTAGTGAAATTTATCCCAAAGTTCACTCCTATCCATACTATTACTTATACATATATGTGACCACGGGAAAATCTGACACAACGCGCCTCCCTAAAAAAATTGTTATTATGCTTACACGTTCTTCGTCAGCTAGAGATTGATCTCTCCATGATTTAGAGCGATAGCTAGAACCATCGCCGATATATGCAACCTAACCGTTTCATTCCGCAGGCTTTTTAAAATAAATTGTTAAGAATTAAATCGATGTATGCGTGTCGCGTTGTGCCCGGTTTTCCCATAGACAGTCACATATACACACTAAAAAAACAGAGGCAGTAGTTTTAAACACCTCTTTTCCCCATTTTGTATTAAATACAACATAACTACAATTAACTTACTTGTGTCTGATCCGATTTTCCTTTGGAACGCCCATCTGAAGCAGGTGATTCAGCTGAATACAACTACAAAAAAAGGAAAAAAGGAAAAAATGATATCTATTTCTGCGATAATTATAAAATAACAATAATAATAACAATAAACATTAATAATAATTTACCTTTTCTTTATTCTCTTTCTCCAAGCGAGTTTTTATGGCTGTATAAACTTTTAGCCTCATACCAAAGGGTTTAGGAACCACCTCTTTTATACAGTCTGGGCCAGGACAGCTACCAAAAGCTTGGACAATAGCAGTGCCATCCATTTGCTCATCTACAACAACAGCAACCTGGAGTTATCCTCGTTGTATAAATTTAATATAAACGATCATACCAGAAAATGCACCCGCTACAGTAGCAGGAAATCCTTCCTCAAGTATCCACTCAGCCACTTCATCAACATCTAGGTCTTCCATATCCACTTCACTCTCAGCACTCCACACTCGCCGAAGTCGAAGATTTCACAGCACTTCACAGTTAAAAAAGCCACTGGATGCCCTATTTACACCGTCTACACGTGGCTGCAATCACTTTGCACGTGATAATGCGAGGGTGGGGCTAATGGGGGTGGGCCTCGAATGCGGAGAGTGAGCTGCAACCGGTCTGTAGCGTGTTCAAAATGGATATATTTCAATGCAATTACTGTTCTTTTCGATGCATGGCGTGGAAAAATCACATGAGACACACGTTTGAATGCCACTCTTCTCTGCCTAACTTTAGATTTTCCTGTGGAATTTCAGGTTGCCTGCAAACATTTCGTACTTTTTCTGGGATGTCTTCTCATTTGTGGAGGCAACATTCAAGCCACATTACCCAATTGGAAAACGATGAAATGTTTGATCTTGGTGCTGAAGATAATTCTTTATCAAGTGTGCAGGAAACAAATGATGAAGATACTGCAGAAGAAGGACTCTTTTCACCTGCACTAACTAATGGTATGGCAAAGAGGAGTACTGCACTCTTACTTCTTACTTTAAAGGAAAGACACAGACTCACTCAAACAGCGATTAATTTTTCAATTTTCCAAATCAAACAGTTGTTGAAATACCTATTGGATGATGTCAAAGAATCAGTCTGTCAAAACTCAAGTATTGATGAAACCAATATTCAAGATTGTTTTAATGTTGATCCATTTGAAGGATTGGAAACTGAATATTTACAAACAAAATTTTATATAAATCACTTCAACCTTGTGGTAAGTTACGAATAGCTATGCATTTTTTGTATACTGTATTTAACTTTGCTTGCTAGCTTATAATTACTATACACGATAAGTTATCAAATTATTATATAATATGTTATAGGATCCCATCTCAGTTATCTTGGGAACTGAATTTATTCCGATTCAATCTGGAAACAAGCGGAGATTACAGGAAAAGACCCATACATTTCAATATGTCCCACTCTTGAATGGCTTAAAATCATTGCTGACCAAACAGGAAATTCTTGATGAGGTTAGAAGTATTCAGGTTACATTGATGTGCTATTGGTCCACAAGATAATCATATGGCAGGTCAATTGAACAGAGAGTGTTTATGTATTTTTACTTGTTAAATTTCATTCATACATGTAAGTCAAACAAAATGGCACCATTACAATAATAACAACAGCAACAAAACAACTTGGAATAATAGAAATTAAGCCTCATATAAAACAAACATACAAATATTTTGGTTGATTGCAACGATGCAAGCTTTGGTGGTTGCCAGATGGACATTAATCAAGCTCTCCTCATACACTGATTGGCGAATGACATCTTGTATCTATCGTTGCGAACTCAAGGTATAAATATAAGGCAGATCCTACATTTCTGCCAATCTATAAGCAAGTAATCATAGTTTCACTGGCAAAATGTCTACTTGCAGACAGCACAAGTAGTGTGAAACTTGCAGGATTTATTATGATATGTGAGTCTTTGAGAGAGCATGCTGATTCCGAACTCCATGGACATCAAATATTCAATTTTGATTTGTTATTGTGAGGTAGCCTGTGCAAGGTCCACAAGTCTGGGCCTCCTGTTGTCATGAATAACAGTGGGCTGCTTGTTATTGTGATAGGGTAAGCTATCCCCTGGGTGACAATTAGATTTTGGTGAATTACAACAACTCTCAGACATTGCAGAGAGAGTGACCTGGTGTCTCAAATACTCTAAAGAGTGCTACCCTATACGAAAAAGTGTGCATGTAACATGCATGTTACATGCATCTAACAGACAATAACATGCGCATGGTAGAGTGCATGTTAAATGAATGTTGCAATCAGTTTATACACTCATGTAATATGCATGTTTCATGTAACATTAAAGGATTTGGGACGTTTCACAAGCATGTAACATGCATGTTTATACATGAATGGCAACAACAACGATCTTATTCCAATTTTTTTGTACTCCTTTGGCATTAACCCTGGTACACTTAGCCTGTTTTCGTTTTTCCAGTAAAGATTCACAATAATACATACAATTCTAAAGTAAACTGAGGTGTTGTGCTATCAGAAAATGCCTAAAATAGCTACAGACAACATCGCTAGGACTTCTTTAGGATCAAGTAGCTATGCTATACTTATGTATTGGAATCAGGCCGCCAGTTACCACAGTTGATATCAGTAACTCAATGGTAATTCAATTATTTCACGGCTCGTATAGCTTCTCTACTCTCTATACTTGAGCTTCATAAGTATTCAAGTTCAAAAATATTTTGGCAGACCACCGCCTGAACCTCGATTGCTCAGGTAGCCATTTCTTGAAAAAATAACATAGAAAAAAATCCCGGTGCTTGCGAATCCGCCTTTTTTTTAAACGGAGCAGTACTACAACACAGGAATATATAAAAAAATATCGCAATCTAGTGGATAATCAATATTTCAAAATCTGGTGAAGTCAAGTGCTGTGAGCATGCGCGAGGAGTGCCTACGGCGCTTGTGCCGGTGAGGGGAGCAAAAATTCTGATTTTATTGCTGAACAAGCAAAAAAATTCAGAATATATTTAATATTATAGTCTATTATATTTATTGTATAAATTTTATACACCAGGTGTAATTGAATTATGCAAACATCATTTTTATATATTCATTGTAGATTCTACAAGATCATAGTAGAAGTGATGAATTCATCGCTGATTATTGTGATGCAAAATTGTTCAAAGAGCATGAACTATTCCAAGATAAACCCAAGCATTCTCTTCAAATCATTTTGTATTTTGATGAGATAGAGGTATGTAATCCGCTTGGAGCACATGCTGGTGTTCATAAACTTGGTAAGCTTATGAATTACACTCCTTTCATAAATATTAATGCCCAATGTTAATTACAGGAATGTTTTACTATGTTTTGGGTAACATTCAACCAGCTCTTCGATCTACTCAGCGAGCAATTCAGCTTGTGGCGTGTGTTGAGAATCCAATTTTGGTAAAGTATGGCTTTGAAAAAGTTCTCGCTCCTTTCATTAAGGATGTTAACACATTGAGTGCAGTAAGTTGAAAAAATGTACAATTGGAATTTATAACAAATTCACTGTTAATAACTATGTCACATTCATATTTACTAGTGCCCAGTTTTCTCGTAGATGGTCACATATATATATGACTTTGATACGTCGCTTCTCTTTACGTCAATTAGCCTGCTCGTGAAATATCTCACCATATCAAACTCCACTGTTCGTTAAAACTTCCTTTAGCCGTAACATAATTTTTTGACAATTTATCAACCAGTTTTTGAATAGCTGGGCTAGCTCGCTCGCCACACTGTATGCTTTGAGCACACCCCACAATGTGGCGCGCATAATTGCCGGAAAAAGATTGATTAAGTTCTTTGCAATAAATTTTTTTGAGAGGGCCGCGTTGTGCCCGATTTTCCTTTAGACTCCAAATTTTTCCTTGATCTAAGACTCCAGAGTGTCTCACTCGCTTCACTCACTTACCAATTATCATATAAACACTTGTTACCAGTAATTTTTGTCATTTTTCCTAATAGGATGGAATTTCAGTGGAATGTGGTGGAATATCTCACCTGTTTTATGGAACTGTTTTGTTATGCCTTGCTGACACTCTGGCTGCTCATCACTTGGGTGGTTTTAAAGTTGGTGTCGGCTTTTCATTGAGAATATGTCGGGATTGCATGGCAACGAGAGAACAGATTCAGACAAAGGTATCAATTTTTTTAGTGCATATATTCATTAATTCTTCATTAAACCAGTATGTAACAGTAGAACTTCGATTTTTCAAACTTCAATTATCCGAATACTTCAATTAACCGAACACACAAAATCCAATAGTAGCACGTGCAAACATGAACAAGTTGTTTGATTTTTCGTGTCCTTTAGTACTATACAATACATTTCTTATGGTGTTCAGTTATCCGAACATTTCGGTCTGAACACCCCTCGGTCCTAACTTTTTTCGGATAACTAATGAACTGTAGCGTCCCGACCGTAGCGAGGATGCTACTTGAGGCCGAGGATTTCTAAACGATGACGATTCACAATATCCGAATCCAACTCTTTTAGAACGTAGCAACGGCTAAAAACTAAAGAAAATGTCTGTAAGAGCGTAGCAACAAGCGTCCGATTTACACGATATCTAAATACCGCAGAGCATGATTCTACTTGTATAGATTCTCGTAACGGACCAATCAGATTGCTCGCATGTGACTAGCTACGTTCTAAAGCTATTTATAATAGTACAAGTAGCAGGTAAGAAATTTGGGTGGATTGTTTCGCCTATTTAAAATTCATTGGTATATTAGACTGGATTTTAAGGGCAAATGTTTCACCCCCACTCCCATAAATAATTTTATTGCAGCTTTGATATTTTTTCTTGAATATTTCCGCATCATGCGAGCGTTCTGTATTCTCCCATATTGTACGCTTGTTATTGAACGCTCCTTGTAGCGCGCGTAGCGAGTAAAATCAATGAAAATTGTATTCTAACTGGTTGAGAGAAAGTATCAAAGCAGCAATAAATCACTTATCACACTCGTCGTACAATATGGGAATGATATTTTACTCTCACGCCATATTTTCACTCGCCTTCGGCTCGTGAAAATATTTTGCATGCTCATAAAATATTTCCCATATTGTACTCAGACTCGCGCTATAAGTATTATGTATATTTTGACTACTTTAAGCCCCCCTCCTGTGAAATCCATAACCGTAGATAGAGATTATATATCTGGAATAGGCATTAATATGTAATAGGGTAATTACTTCTGATTTCTGATGTAGTTCCTAGAAGAAGATTTTGTGCTACGTGATCGTGTCAGTCATAACCTTCACTGCTCTCTGTTGTCGGGTCCTCTTAGTGCGGAAGATTCAACAACATTTGGCGTGAATTCCACATGTCCACTGAATGAAATGAATTATTTTCATGTCGCAAATTCACAAATTCCACAGGATGTAATGCACGTTCTGCTAGAAGGTGTAATTCCTTTGGAAACAAAATTGGTCATACGAAGTTTGATGGAAGATGGATACTTCACTCTAGATCAACTTAATGAACGTATTGCTAATTTCTCTTATGGTAGAGCGGAAGCAAGAAATAAGCCCCCAAAACAATTCCAGAGACTATCATTTCAGTCTGGATCAGGCTCTCTTCACTTGTCCTGTGAGTGTTAAATACAATGAATGACCTCAGCTAACTAGCTGATAAATAGGGGAGCTATACAGGTACTTGGTCAATCACCGCACTGCCATTTACGAGCGACTACTGTCACCTGCCGAAATTTTATGAGTACTTTATCAACTATTGTTCCCTAATAGAATTGATGAAATTGTTAAAATCAGGACAAGATAACGTATGAATATTTAAAATTAAAGAATTGAGTAAATCCCATGAAATTTTGTTTGTTAACTGTATTAAACTCGTATATTACCTCTGGCTAAGTGCACAAACTTTCAAAGTGTATATAATAACTGCTCTATGATTGGTGGTTTAATTTACAGCATCACAGATGTGGAATTTTGCTACCTTATTGCCACTCATGATTGGAGACAAAGTACCAGAAACTAATTCTAAATGGGAATGCTATTTACTCTTGCTAGAAATTACAAAAAATTGTACCGCAAAGATCACCTCATCAGTCACAAGTGATTATTTGAGAGCATTAATTGAAGATCACCATCAATTTTTCAAGTCATGCTATCCGGACATATCATTCACACCCAAGATGCACTATATGGTGCACTTTCCAAGACAATTAATAAAGTATGCATGTCTGTGAATGATAACTATAAACATGTTCATGTATTTTATATTTAACAGGGTTGGACCTATGGTGACAACATGGTGCATGCGAATGGAAGCGAAAAACTCCTATTTCAAACGAATTGCACAATTGGGCAACTTTGTTAATTTACCTCTATCAGTTGCAAAGAGGCATCAGAGGTTGTTGTGTGCCCATTTGCAAGGAAAATTTTTCCTTTATGATGACTTGGAATGCGGGCCATGTAAGTCAATTATTAATGTGTTTTAAAGCAGACATTCTTAAAGGTGTGCATTGAATTAAGAGCAGGTTGACTAAGCATGTGCTAATATAAGGGGGTACTATGGCTACTTACATTTCCCCCAAAATTTCATTATTGTCTAATAGATTTTACTTGGTACCACAATAAATCCCACAAGCAGTTCATTATTCGTGGCCTATAGACCACAGTATATTTTGCACCACAGCAACTTGGAAACAATGTTATCCGTTGATTGGTAGAGCCCATCGAAGTTTATCAGCACAGATTATGGCTGTAGCAATGATGATAAATTAATTAACACTTCAAGAGAGACAAACAGTCACAGTCAGTTGATTGTTGCAGGCTTCCTCATGGAGTCCGGTCAATAATATGGAAGAGGATGCCGTCTCATTCATATGCTCTAAATAAAAAAAATAATAGGAGAGTAAAAACTCATTTTACCCAAGATCAATACTAATGTTTCTTAGGGAAGATGTATGGTTGTAAGTAAAATTTAAAGGTGTTAAGTAATAGTTAACCCATGGCATAGAGGGATTATTGTTGATAACTGGTCCGACGAGGGCGAAGCCCGAGTGTGAGGAACAGTTATCGAACGATAATCCCGAAGTTGTCATGGGTTAACTATTTTATATCATAGTTTCAAAACTCAATGACAAGCGAGTTTTTATTTGAGGAAATAATGTAATTTATACTGGGATACAGCCACCTACAAATGCTAGTTTAATTCCCACTGCGTCATAACTCCTCCTAGTGCACTGCCGTGTTCCATCTTCCTTAGCTGCTGCTCCACTTAAAAAAAATTTGATGACTGGAGAAGAGCCATCAAAGTATCAAAGGGACTGATGTTCCCGACAATTTTTTTAACTGCAGCGACAAAAGTTTGCTCAATAAATTCTATCTGGTACGTCAAAATTACACTGTTAAAAGTTGCAAATCGCAGGGAAATATGCAATGCCTGCGGGAAACTTACAGGGGAATACAATTTTTAATCCATGGCTGTTACCGCAACAACTATGATATAAATATGTATAAAGAGTATTTTTTTAAGGGTGTGTGGCTAGACTTACCACACACCAAATAAAAATGCTTTCAAATTTCTGGAGGGATAGGAGGAAGAGGTGTCAGGGGAAGAAGCATTTTCCGATGTTTTTTTTTGTTTTGTTGGAGGTTAGATAATGGGGTGAGGAGGGAGTGGGAGACTATTTGGCACAAATAGAGATTAATTGCACTAATTAAGTTAATACCATATACTGTTCAATAATAGCCTCCTGAATTTTACTCCTACCTATGCTATTACATACACATATTATAATATTCATACACTCATGCCTATCCAGGTAAATCAGATGCCACGACAATATTGAGGGCTGATTCTATGAGTGATGCTATCATTGAGCTGTTGCCAAACACAGACCTTGACACCACTTTGACACGGTAAATACTTTTAAATACTATCATGATTATGATGCTATTATGCAATTATGCAATGATGTATTATATTTAGGCCAAATTGGATAAATATTTACGGGGAACGATTTTATCGACACGAATTTGTTGTTAAAGGATTTCATGAGGATGACCTGCCAATTTTTGGAAAAATAGTGGACATCATAGTAATTGCAAGAACCATTTCTTTATTACAATTAGATATTTATGACACTGTTGGTATAAATAGTCATTTGTCAGCATATCAAATATGTCGTACCATGCATAATGAAGTTGTTCTTCTATCACAATTACATTCCAAATCTGTATATTATCCTCATTCAAATCCAGGAGACTCTAACACCTATATCGTCATGAAATCACATGTACATAATAATTGTTCTTAATCGAAACAAAAACATTCATTATACTTTCTATATTCACATGTGAAATTGATTGAATTGCACTAAATACTTGAGCACTGAAATGTTTTCTTGGTAAATAGAATATGAATTGCTACTTTAACATATGTATAGTTACATTGAAAGAGAAGTGTTATTTTGAGTAACTAAATGTAGTAATAATGATATGATGTATTATTTAGTAATCAAAGTGTAATATTTACAGAACAATGTCATTTTCACATGGTTATGTCATATTTACAGTATGTTAATTTAACATATTGTGTTAAAATAGCATACGATTTTTTACTGTGTGCGCTTGTAGTGATATAATCCTTAGTGGGTATTCACTGTAGTCATCTTGGAGGATTCTTCATCTAGCTCTAACTGTAAATAAGCTTGTGATAGATCTAATTTGGTGAATTTATTCCCCCCTGCTAATGTGGCAAATAGATCATCTGGCTTGGGTAAGGGGAATTGGTCTACATGTAGAACTAAATTTACAGTAGCTAACCTTATAATCTCCATACCCAAAATCTTCCTCCCTCTTTCGGAAACTGGTACAATGGGTGTTGCCCAATCAGAGTGGTTTACCTTTTCTATAATCCCTTCTGTTTCCAGGCTGTCTAATTCCAATCCCACAGCATCCAAATCGGCTTCGGGAGCAGTCGCTTTTGAATGTGTTCACTTAATAGCCCACATACAAGCCGGTCTTGTAATGCCTGATCCAAATATTCCTCAAATTCACAGTGTAGGGCTAATTTCCTCAAGGTAGCAATATAGTCAGCAATTGTTTCTCCACTTTGCTGGTTTCGCCTGTGGAAATGGAATCTTTCAGTGATCTCTAAGGGTTTGGCGCGTAGTGAGCAGCAAAGTTGTGACGAGTTCATCGAACGTCTTGGTCTGGGGCCACTCAGGCGCCACTAAATTTCTAAGCACTTCATAAGCCGCTTTCCCAATGATAGATAGTAGACCCGGTACCTTCCTGCCCGCTGGGAAGTTGTTGGCAGTTCGATAAAGATCCAATGCTCCAGGGAGATAAAGATCCAATGCTCCAGGGAAGAGTCAATCTGTTCATTATCTGGTTCAAACGCTGCCATAGTAGTACCAATTGCGGCTGTCGTTAATATTATACAAGAATTAACGAGGAAACGAAAGTAGGTGTGGATTTTTTTTCGTATTCAAAAATCGAACCCCCCAATGGGACCTTCTGGCTACCGCCTGAGGATAGGGCTAAATGTCCTATAGTGCAGGGCATTTAGCCCTATCCTCTACTGAAAGTGGTGAAAGCATGAAATGTCCTAAATAAGTGATTACAGGAAATTCAAGTTTTTGCCCTTTTATAGTAAGAAGTCAATCCATATGCTGAAACCTCCTTTCCAAAATTTGATCTTTAAAACTCAATAAGTTCATAACAGCTTTAACTCCTGGGATTAAAAAAAGCCTACTTAAAAAGCAATTTGACACTCAGGTGAACAACAACAACATTAATTCACACCTTATAAATTAAGTACATGATGTGGTGAGAAAATGTCATAATGTGATGAGTAGAAATGTTTTCATCTAAGTTTAGAACCAGAACTTGTACTTTGGAAGATCAAAATATTCAGAATTGGACAACAAAAACAAAACTCTACTATATAAGCTGGTTGCACTTTATCTTGTGATTATTTGCTAGCAAAGGAGGAGAGTCAGTACAAACATTTGTAATATTTTCTAACAAAATCTGCCACTTAGTAGCCTTTCAAATACTCAAAGAAATTCCCATAGAGAAAAGAAGAATTTTTGACCAATTGGAGATGAACTGCTAGAGTAGCTTACCCCCCATTAATATTATTAGTGAGGTTACCTTACGCAGATGGCACGTGACCATTAAGCGGTAATTGAATAAGTCGAGGCTCACCTTACAATTATAAAAAAAAATGTAAAAAATAAATAAATTGGTACATGTACCTGGAAACCGCAGATAAATTCCCAGTGAATATAATTCAGACCCAACTCTGAGGAGGTGAATAAGGGACCAACCAGTTCAAAATTGAAAAATTCATTGTTGTTTACAGCCAAGTAGCCTGAGTATTTTGGGTACCAAGATGATAGGCAAGCATTGCTCGGTTAACTAAAAAAATACGTGGCAATCTAAACAACTTTAGCATAGTTAATTCAGAAAACTGTAATGAAAACTTACTAATACCCACACAAACATTGAGCTGGCTATGTAATTATCATTTGCTTGTGGGGTATACTGTTGAAAACTAACGAGCGTCTCATAACTTCGCAGGCAATACATTCAGTTACAAAATAAGTTTCTAAATAAGGTAACCATAATAGGGGCATGATTCTATTGTCTGAAGGCAATTTCATTGCGTTCTATACTGTCTTAATTTCTTTTGTCACATCAAGTGGTGGAAGAAATTGGCAGCATATTGAAGTGTATGTTCATGATCTGATTCCAGAACTATTATTTGTGGAGGAAGATTATTCAGCTAATCTTTATTGTGGCAGTTATTCCCCTGATGTGAATTGGACCTACTCGAATATTTCATTAGGCTTGGATATTTCTGAATATCAACCTGTTTCAGATATTTCTGAATATCAACCTGTTTCAAGTAAACACGATACAGGGTGGAAACAACTAACACTAAGAAGGTGACTCAGGCTTTTATACTTGCAGTGGGAGGGATTCTGGTCATTTTTTTCAACTGTATTCCTTGGTTACAGTAATAAGAAAAAATGATGAAGAGTTACACAATCACGACAATCACGGTAATATTTCACCTAACTGGATAGAAGTCTCCAAGAATAGTACTGTTACTCTTACCTGTTACAGCCTTAATCCAGTAGAGTGGTACGGTGTTTACTTAAATAGTCAAAATAAAGACATTGGTGAATATACTCTCACTTTATTCAATCTGAAAGAACACCATAGCGGTGAATACTTTTGCAGGGGTGTTTCTGAAGAAATTACAACAAGTGTTTTTCACGCTAGCGCTCGCATTATTGTGGACGGTGTCGTTACTAGAATGACTGAATCTGTCTTTTTTTAACAAATATACAATAATGCAACAACAAAATGTTTCCCCATAAAAATTTGTTTACAACAACATTAATAACAAAATATAGATTAATCATTGAATACCACAGAATACCACGAGTCTGTCGGCAATTCAGGGTATCTAATGATAATGGTCTGGGCAAGGGGTAGAAACGGAGTGGCTAATGTAATGGATGCTGCAAAGAAGTAGATTTTTTTTTATGCTGATGAAGTCATTGAAAATAATATTTTCTCTAATATTCAGGTGGAGTAGAAAGAAAATGTGTAAGACAAGAAGTACTGCCACCTTGTAGCATTGAGAGTGAACAATCAGTTAGTCTTGACCAGGAGGAATTAGGAAGTTTTTGGAAGAGCAAAAAAAATTAATACTCAAAATAAAACATTATGGACTTGATAACGGGATAAATGAAAAGTGAAAAACTGAGAATATTTCACCCAAAGAATTAGACAGACTTCCTAAGTACAGGTTCCACTGGTTCCAAACTTAGTACAGACATGAAGACTTACTCATCACATATGTGGTTATAAATTATTCCAGGCATCAGGTGTCATGTACTAAATTTATAAAGTGTGAATTAACATGTGTTGGTGTTGTTTAACCCCTTGCCTTAAGTGCCCAGGGTTGTCTACAACAGTAAAGTTAGCCCCCTTTGCAACTAATTAGTGCAGCAAATGCAGCTGTGCCACACTCACCCTCAGGGCTTACATTTGGGGCTGGCTAAGTCAATTTACAATCAAAATCCTCATGTCTTACATTTGGGGCTGGCTGAGTCAATTTACAATGAAATAATCGACTAGGGTTGATTTGGTGAGGCAATTACATAGCCATTAAAAAATCATTGAAATGCTTAACTGGACACTTTAGCAATTGTTTTATCTAATGGCAGAATTGAACGCTCACAATAAACAAACTAATGGAATTTTATTTCAGATTATATCAAGTACAGTGCTTTACAATTTGCTATAGTGGGAGTTTAACAATAATTGGATAGCCAATTTAATAGTTAAAGTTAGAAAATTTGGGAATTAACAAAACAATAATGATACATGACATTGTGAATATGCAGCTAGCTCGCTATTTAAGTTTCAGTTGAGATGAACATGACACACAATACCAAATACAACCCCTTCTATTCCAGCAGCTTTCGGGCTTTAGCACAATTTTTATGAAACCATTTTAGACAATAATCAGATGATATCATTCTACCGTATTCTGGCTGCCTACAAGTCTAGTGCACTTCCTCAGTAAAGTGATGAAGAAAAATAACTTTATTTTTTCTTGCTTTCGTTGGAAATGGCCTGTTTTCAAGACACTTAAATAAATGAACACGAAAGTCACTTTGAGTATAGCATTCTTCTGCGGGATTAACACCTGCACAAAGTGAGGTGGCAAACGCTAAGGAAAACAGTCCACAATCACTGGTACACATCTGAGCTTGAACTTATACAATCTGTATGTTAATAGCCTCCTCATTTGTCATTAAAATACTGGCTATTTGTCTTTTTGTTTGATTGCTAAGCATACAGTCTGGTTTACTGTCATAAACAGCTACAACACCCGATGAGCACAGAAGATTTGAAATAGTTATCCAATGTGAGCCATAAACATTAAGCACCTGTACAAATTTGCCTCTTTGAACTTCAAAAGTTAAGGTTTCACCAAAAATTGGTGGTTGCAAACCACCAATATGTAGATAACTATCCTTCAGTCATCTCTGAACAGCTGTTATGAGATTATCAGATAACCATCCTCCTTCTAAGAGTATTTGCTTTACCTCTATGTAGACCTGCAAGTCCTTGAGCCAGTATTCAATTGGTTGGAAAGTTGTTTTTTCATTTGTGAGATCTATAACTAAAACAAAGGCAAATAAAATAATGTCGGAATTAGCATAAAGTATACTTTCACTAACACCCAGAATGCTTTTGAAATAATTTGTCCACATGCTTGAATTCTTTAGCTAATCTCAAAATATATTAATCATATTATAAAGAAACGCCACAGTGGTTGAATTAAGGCGAAAATTTTTTAGTAAGCACTGCTATTTTCTTAACCTTTGTAGTGAAAGCAAACTACAGTAACAAAAAAAAGCCATTTAATAGCATCACAGGGCAAAAACTTGAATTTCCTATAGTAACGTGTTTAGGACATTTCATGCTTTCACCACCTTTCCTGTAGTGGATATAGGGCTAAAGCAAGGCATTTAGCCCTATCTTGTACAGGAAAGATGGTGAAAGCATGAACTGTCCTAAATACATGACTACACGAAATTCAAGTTTTTGCCCTGTGCATTGCTCTGAAAGTTACAGCTATAGGTACATTTAACTAAGTGAATTTTGTATTTGTAGCAAAAGGTACAATAAAATTGGGAATTTTTCCTATTCTAGCTATTGTTAAACAATTTATTTCGTAATTTTCATGTTAAGTAAATTGTCATATTACATCTTACCTTCCCTTTCCTTAATCTGAGACAGAACAGTAATGCTAGCATCTTTGTGTTTCTGCTTGAATAATAGGAGATTTTGGCTGCTTTTGCACTTCATTCACGCCACAGGTGTTGGTGTCAGATATTTTTATTTTATGTGCTTCTGATTGACTAAATGGAGACTCCTTGATGTCATCTTCTTCAGAATTAACAACGTTATTAATAATACTAGGTTCAATGTCAATATTTATCGAGGATAATCTGAAGCACCTTCAGGTAAAAAGTCTGGAAAATGCCCTGAATATTCAATGAAACTACTTGCAGCCATGTTTTCTTGTTGATTATCCTCTGCAAAAGTGGAAGAGCTTTCACTAAAAGAGACTGGATGAGAAAACACCATGTCTTGCTCAGATTGGCTCCCAAACATAGCTGACGAATTTGTACACAAATTAACTACAATTCGCCTTATTGGTATGGTTACCTGCTGTCATCCTCCTAAACTACAGATTGGCAGTCTGAGCTGATGTGAGCCCGCAGTCATGTGTGCGCATGCTCCTTGTACGTGAGGCAGCGGTATGACCTTGGACCCACCCCCCTGTGTGGCCTTGGGGGTGAGAGACTCGGCAGGTCAGTGGCAATTAGCATTAATTGCCCTGCATCGCCGGAGTCCCCCCAGCTCAAATCACATCCAAAGAAATGGATGGAGTATTTCTAGCTATCCTTAATTAGGTGGTTTGAAATGGGGAGGTGGTGGGACTGAGAACAGTGGCTATCAGTAGCTGCTAGCTATCAGGACTAATATACTGGTGCCCGGGTGCCATTGCTTCACGTGTGACCGCTTAGCGCATGGTCGCCGTACTCACAGGTCCTCTGCCAACCTTTACCTGGGCGCGTGTGATGCGTGGGCTACATCTTCGTTAACTACGTTTAACTACGTTAAACTACATCGAATGGAATCGGTAGAATCAGACGAGACAATGAATGTGATATTCTGCTTTATATTATTAGGAATAGCTATAGCTGATGACTTGGCTTGAAAACCTTAGACTTGTCATTCTCATTTACATCAGTCGAGAAGGGGAGGAACAACATGTAGCACTCTTCAGTCATCAGCTGAGGGGGGCAGAACTAAATTTACAGCGTAACTGAATTAAAGTCTCTAGCAATCGTAGCAGCAGTCCTCCATTTAGACTATTACGTATATGGAATGTCGTTCACAGTCTACACAAACCACAGGGCTTGCATTGCCCTGATGATCAGCAAACATTTAAATCAGAGGCTGATTTGAACGACGCTGAAACTACAAGAACGAGACATAAACATTCTGTACCGGCCTAGGAAAGACAATTCTAATGCAGATGAGCTGAGCTGCCACGATTTGGGATGATGATGACGATGCAGAGTCCTATCATAGTATGTACTAGATTTTGGACTCCGTTGATAAAGAAAAGAGCAAGACGGAAGATGAGACAGAGGAAATATGTCAAAGAAAGATAAGAAGGGAAGAGAGAAGAGCTGAAGGCCAAAACAGTCTTTTTTCATGGGAGAAATTTTTCCAGGATTCTTTACACTGTTCATTTGCGATAAACACCCAAAAAGGCTCGTGTTACTCCTCTCTGCAGCAATCTTCTGTACACACTTAGATTTAGCTTTCCTTTTAGGTGAACTAAACAATGCAAGAGAGATTTTCTTTATGGAGTCATGGATTGATTTTGTTCTCTGTAAGAACTTCCTTTTTATACTATGAGGGAATTTTTTAGTTGGAAATGCTTTCGAACAAACTAGTGTTTCATGGAAGGGAAAATGATAACGGTAATGAATTTCTCCTGAATTCATCTATCTAGGAGTGGCTTCTGCTTCATATAGGAGCACTGACAATTTTAAGACTGGCCTTTGTAATGTTCCCTTGTACGTCTTGACATCTGCTACTCAAACAAATCCCTCTTGTTCCCAGTAAACTTGTATGGCTCATCCTAGTGGCCATTTACATTGAAACAGGCCTGGTCTTTCACAAGAACAAGATCTCTTATCTTGAGATTTCTGCATAGCTTAATACACTTTTGATAGTGATTGATAATTTATATTTTTACAGCAGTGCTCTTATAAACGAAGTTTGTTAGCTGACTCTTATGCATTCACTAGTACTCAATACAGTATAGCTAAATTGAGAGAGATAATAGGTTCCATGTTTTCAACCCAGTTTCATAAGACATATTAAGCCAACAGTGCTAGCTAGTATACTTGTTAGCACTGCTTAATTTGATACATGTTAAAGCTGCGATATTATTAGCTACAAATCTAGAATAACCTAGCTTTTTCTTCATAATTTGTTATTAATACAATGTTCTTGCAAACAAATTCCTTATGAGTAACACTTGTATCTGACATGCGTCCTGGTACTCTAGTCATGGTACCATCCACAATAATTCAGCTTTTGCATGAAATACAAGGGTATGGATTTCTTCTTAAAAACCCCTGCAAAAGTATTCACCACTGTGCCGTTCTTCCAGATTAAACAAAGTAAGTGTATGTTCACCAATGTCTTTATTTTGATTGTTAAAGTAAACACCGTACCACTCTACTGGATTAACGCTATAGCAAGTAAGAGTAACAGTACTATTCTTCGACACTTCTATCCAGTTAGGTGCTGATTGTGGTGGTTGTGTAACTCTTCATCACTTTTTCTTATTATCTTAACAGTTCTAGCCGCCTTCGGGGTCTGAACAGCGAGATCACCTCCTAAACTTAGCCACCTTACCTGTCACAATGAACATAGCCACCTTACCTGTCACAAATGATATTCATAGCGGGTACTTCACCCAATGCATTATCGCGTGTGGTCATCCTATTTAAGTTGTATTATCGCAATGTTCTTGGTTGTTGGGATTACCTAAACCTATACTGTTAAGGATAGCAGTGCGGGCTTTTGGGGTTAATTAATTAGTAAACCTCTCCGTTACGCGAAAGGCTAGCATTATCATCCCCTATTAGCCTTTCAGCACCTGGTCCTTTGGGCGTGGCTGTCACCCTCAGCCACATACTCTTGACTCGACCTACCAATCAGCTGAGGGCCTTACACTCCCTCAACATTAACCATTGAGTATATTTCAAAAGAATAATCAGCGTCTCTCTCACTGCAAGTATAAAAGCCTGTGTCACTTTCTTTCAAATTGTTTAGTGTTACTTGTTTCCACCCTTTACTGTGTTTAATTAAAAAACAGGTTGATTTTGACTTTCAGATATAATCCAGCCTGATGAAGTGTTGGAGTAGCACCAATTCACAGCTGAGGAATAACTGCCACAATAAAAATTAGCTGAAAAATCTTATTCCACAAATAGAACATTCGGAACCAGTTCATAATATACACTTCAATTTGCTGCCAATTTCTTCTGCCCATAGATGCGACAAAAGAAATTAAGGAAATATAGAAAGAAATGGAATTGCCTTCCGACAATAAAACCATAAAAACTATTGGATTTTACAACCACTATGTGCTTTTGTTACACACTCATTATTAGACGCTCGTTGGTTTCTTATAGGGCTAGTCCCTCAGTTAATGATGATGAGTTAACTATCTACTGTTCTTCATGTAATTGCTGTTCTATTTTAAACCGTGACAGCTTGTTCACTATTGGTATACCAAGTGGGATCCTCCTTGTAGAACTTGATGAGAATCTTGTTCAAATTGGAAAATTGAGTGTTGAGTCAGAAGTGTATTTAATAAACTTAAGATGATTTAATTTATTTTAGTATTTTTTTGGTTCATGCATTTATTTGATCACAATTTGCCCATGTGGGAGTGTACTGAATCGATTTATAAAGCCATCGTTTAATTAGATGTATTATTTCTGATGAGGTGGATTACAATTTCTGCAGTAGCCTGCAATTGCAGGAGTTTTTGTTAAATACGTTTACCACAATTAAAAGTCTAAGTTAGAGAGCAGTAGTAAGATTATATCTGTATCATTAAATAATTAATGAAAACAACATTACAAAACAGCACATCTTTACTTCACAATAAAAAAGCCATGGCCACTGCTCCTACCAGGTTTTCTGGCATGACCTATGCACAATTTTTTTTTGACCCAAAACTTTTTTTAGGAAAGGCAAAAGAAGATGGTGGAAAACAATATTTATCTGGAATATCTGGATACTCCCAGGAAGAAGCCAAAGAAGATGAAGACGAAGATGATGAAGCCATCTAAAAGCCAAAGCAAAAGTTGCTATAACAGCATTCACAATGCTACGCCACCACTAAAGCAACCGAGTGATAAAGAGAACCGGTAAAAATCGCCAATTGTGGGATTACCCTTTAAATCGGTAAAAGTCGTTATTTCGGAATTCCCCCTTTAAAAAGTTGGTCCCGCCTCTTTAAACCTTAGGCAATTCAAAAGCAGCGCAGTTTACTTTAATAGAAGAAAATGTATGCACACTTACCAAGGTGAAACACCCTAGTAACAATTTAGCAAGGGGATCTTATCTCTTCAAATATAGTATTCAGTATAAGCTTTTAACACCACTAATTACCTTCTGGTAGAGATTGACAAATGTTAATAATATGAGTTATCTCCTTAGGAAAACATGGAGCTTTCTTCCAGCTAGTGCCTCCTGGAGGACGGTAAAACAAAGAATATTTTTATGTTTTATAATTGTCCTTAGCCTTGAGCCTATGAACTTTTTTTTTCATTCTTACTGCAACTGTCCAGGTACTGTCCACACACAAAAAACAGGTATATGGCTTCATAATTTATGCTGTTCGTGGCCATGTTGAAGTAAGAACTCAAAGACAGGTAGGCATTTGGTAAAGGCAGTGGGACATTGTAGCTAGCTGGGGGACAAACTACTACTACCATAGGGAGTAGTGTCCAGAGACATCCCACCTGGGAGGCAGTCTACCTCGCACAACCCCACCTTTAACCCTCTCGTTCCCAAATTGTTTGGACGCGCGCGGAAAAATCTAATCTTCTACCCCGGAATAGAGCATTACCGTTTTATTTTTTTTACTCGATGCTGGCTGGGAAAACCCCATAGCAACCATATAGACCAAGAGTTTGGGATTACCCTCATTTTTTGATTGAGAAAATTGAATAATATTTAAGCCATCTACTAATATTTCAAAAAAAAAAAATGTTTCCCCCTAAAAAAACCACTTTTCCCATCAATAAAAAAATAAAATAAAATAGAAATAATATTGTTTGATGCTTTATATACCAATATTATATTAGTTCAACAATAAAATATGTTGTTTGTTGTGTGTGGTGCTGATTGTGATCATGTAGGAGACATCTATGAGTGTCCACAAGGAACGTATGCCATCGGACGTCGAGCTCCACTACCAAACAATTTCATATACACAAAAACACAAACAACAAAGATATTTGTAATACAAACAACAAATTATTCATGATCCTATATAATTGCAACTTATGATGTATGCGGCTTCATACAGCATTTTTGTTTGGGGTGGGGCTCCGAGTGTACTTTGCCACACCCATTTTTTGGAACCTACACTACTTTGATGCACATCTTTGCATACGAGTCTATACTTCACACTGATGATCAGTGTTCGGTCCTATGCACTAAATGGCTCAGTTATGATAGGAACATAATGGGATACAATATCAGACTAAAAATAAATGCTTCCTAAATGTTCATTTCTATTCAACTCCCAAAATTCTAGGGGGGAACCCAGCGCTAGCCTCGCACTGTATGAACAATCGTTGTATTGAGAAAGTGTAATTTGAAAATGAAAAGCAGTACAAGCACACACATGGAATTCAACTTACTCGGCATGGATGGTGTCACAGACTGAACGATCCCTCCCATAGGATCCGGAACCTCCATACAATACCAAAAAAACACAAGACAACAATGATATTTGTAACATAACAGCTGGCCTCGCTGAATTGCCCCCCCTCCCCCGTCATTACTTTTCACTGACATTCTTGTACCATAACCCCCCCTCCCCCGTCATTACTTTTCACTGACATTCTTGTACCATAACCCCCCCTCCCCCGTCATTACTTTTCACTGACATTCTTGTACCATAACCCCCCCTCCCCCGTCATTACTTTTCACTGACATTCTTGTACCATAACCCCCCCTCCCCCGTCATTACTTTTCACTGACATTCTTGTACCATAATCCCACCAGCCCTAGCTGGACACCCAAATATCAGTAAGTTGAAATGAAATTCAACTTACTTGGCATGGATGATGTCACAGACCGAAAAAGACCACCGAGTTCGTTCTCTCTCAGGTTGGATCCGGAAGTGCCACATACTGTTTGTTCATGGTTGCTCTCTCTCTCTTTCCACAAATGCACGCACACACATACACATACACACACACACACACAAGAAAAAAGAAGCTACAGGTGAATACAGATCATAAAAATAAATCTATAATTTATTATACATAAATTGATTGGTGTACACACACACACACATGAAATTCAACTTACATGGGCATAGTAGTCACGATCCAGAGTTCCCTCCCAGGTTGTATACGGAAGTGCCACATACTGTTTGTCCACGGTTGCTCTCTCTCATTCCACAAATGCACACACACACATACACACACACTAGAAAAAAGAAGATACAGGTGAATACAGATCATAAAAATAAATGTATAATATAAATTGACTGGTGTACACACACACACATACATGAAATTCAACTTACATGGGCATAGTAGCCCCGATTGGAAAAGCCCCCCCCCCCCCCCCCCCCGAGTTCGTTCCCTCCCCGGTTAGATCTGGAAGCGCCAGAATAACATTTCAACTCCACGCACACACATATACATCGAGTGCGAAGCTCCACTACAACACCACAAAAACACTGACAACGACAACGACAATAACAATACATATTACAACTTTTGGGATGTTCAGGGGGGGAGGGGGAAGCAGCCACAAATATCAAAGTCTGTGGTCCTTCACACAAAAGATTATGGAATATCAATGGGTGTGCCACTCTCCCCCTACCTCATCCACCCGACTCTTGTCCCGCCTTCTCCGACCGCGAGGACGTCCAAAACTTGGAGCAGGAGGAGCCACTTCCTCTTCTTTATCACTGGAACCTGCTGCCTATTCGTGTTTCATCATTGGAAGACTCAGGTCCGGTATCCTCTCCTTCATCACTGGAAGACTCTGCTCCTGTCGCCTCATCTGCGTAATCAGGTCGGTGACTGCATTCACATCTGGTCCTAGTAGTATATGTGGTAAAAAAAATTTTTTAATTTTTTTGAAA